>VYLF01000024.1_pt1 | contig 119686 bp, 93 predicted proteins | sample 5114371 | NCBI WGS metagenome assembly VYLF01 (sample SAMN12291773, study PRJNA351875) | freshwater metagenome | isolation source: freshwater lake | place: USA: Michigan, Kent Lake | collected 2013-08-15 | reverse complement strand
CGATCCCTGCCTCGACGACCTCCTCGAACTCTACTTCGACCCCGCACAAACCCCCTTCACCATCGCCAAACGCCTCCGCATCACCACCCTCGCCCTCAACGAGATGCTCCTCCATCCCCACATCGCCGGTGCCATCGCCACCATCGCGGCACTCAACGAACGCCGCGCCCCCCATCTCGCCTCCGGCACCCTCCAAAACCTCCTGGCCCTCGTCAACAAAACCCCAGCCCCCTCCCCAACCGCCTCCCCCCAAGACGTCGACCGCTTCCGCCGCCTCTTCGACTCCACCCGCCGCGCGGCAGAACTCCTCTACAAAATGCACACCCCCAAACCCCTGGCCCGAACCCCCAAGCTACACGGCACCCACACCGAACCCCTCCAGAGCACCACCCCCGCCCCGGCCACAGTCCTCACCCCAACCTCGACCCACGAGCCCGCCTCCACCCCCTTCAGCCCCCACCCCATCTCACCCACCCTTCACCGCGATCAACCCCCACCCTGCGAACGCCTCTCCGCCTAGCCCCCCAACTCGCGAACTGCCGGCCGGATGGCGAGCCAAGGACAGGAGCGCCGGCAACTGATCGGGCGCGAATCCAGTGAGCGATAGGGCCGGAGGAACTCGCACCCAAGCGACCGCCGACCGCTTCATGGCAGTGGGGCCGTGACCGTGTACGCGATGCGTAGGCCGTGCAGGATCGAAGGACTCGGATTGGTAGCCGAGGGGCGGAAGTCCACGCGAACCGTCGCGCTCAAGGTGTCATTGTCGATCGTCGTGCACTTCTTTATGCCGCGTTTACGCGACCGTGCTTCGCCTTTATGCGAGGCTGAGCGACAACCCGCCCTTGCATGACGATCCTGATGCCGTGATCTATGTGGATCACCACTCCACACCTTTCCACGGGCTCATCGATGAACGACCTGCTCCCTATCGCCGCCTTCGCTGGCTGCTTGCTTGCCACGCTAGGGCTCGCACGGATGTGCGACTGGCTCCGACCAGCCGCACACACCCAACGCTCCACTCCTGCAGGCCCCCGCGGCGAAACGCCTCGGCACGAGGAGGTCGGCCAGTGACACCTCAGACCGTCATCTTCACGCTCGCGGCCATAGTCGCGGCATCGCTGCTGGTGTACCTCGTCGTCGCGTTGCTCAAGCCGGAGTGGTTCCAATGAACGTGCTCGCCTCTCCCCTGGCCCCGGTTCCGACCCTCGCCGCGATCACCGGTTCGGGCATGCTGCAACTGGCGTTCTACCTCGTGGCGCTTGTCGCGCTGGTGAAGCCGTTGGGCTGGTTCATCGCGAGGGTCCTCGACGGACGAGCCGGCGAAGCCCCGCTCGGGCTCGGCATCGCCCTCGGCTGGCTGGAGCGTGGCATCTACACACTCTGCGGCATTCGCACCGACAGCGACCGGCGACCGGTCGAAGTTGGCTGGAAGTCCTACGCGGTGGGCATCCTCGTCTTTAACGCCATCGGCTTCCTCGCCGTCTACGCGCTCCAGCGGCTCCAGCACATCCTGCCCGCGAACCCGGCCGGGATCGGCCCGGTCGAAGCGAAATCCGCGTTCAACACCGCCATCTCCTTCGCGACCAACACCAACTGGCAGGGCTACGGCGGCGAGACGACCATGTCGTACCTCACGCAGATGCTCGGGCTGGGTGTGCAGAACTTCTTGAGCGCCGCCACAGGTATCGCGGTGCTGGCCGCGCTCATCCGAGGCCTGGCCCGCAAGTCATCCTCCACGATCGGCAACTGCTGGGCCGACCTGACCCGCGTCACGCTCTACATTCTGCTGCCGCTGAGCACCGTCCTGGCGCTCGCTCTCGTGAGTCAGGGGGTCGTGCAGTCCTTCCGAGCACCGCAGGAAGTCACCCTGACCGTGCCGCTCACGGCCGCGGATGGTGCAACCGTCGCCACGCAGACCATTCCCCTCGGCCCCGCCGCGTCTCAGATCGCCATCAAGCAACTGGGCACGAACGGCGGCGGGTTCTTCAACGCCAACTCCGCTCACCCGTTGGAGAACCCGACAGCCCTGTCGAACTTCCTGCAGGTGCTGGCCATCCTGCTGATCCCCGCCGCGCTCTGCTGGGCGTTCGGCGACATGGTCCGCGACCGCCGTCAGGGCTGGGCACTCCTCGCCGCGATGCTGGTCATCTTCGTCCCGCTGCTGGCAGCGACGTACACCTTCGAGGCCCGGGGCAATCCGGGAATCGGAGCCCTCGGCGTAGAGACAACAACGCGGCTGGGCGCACTTGGTGGCAACATGGAAGGAAAGGAGGCCCGCTTCGGCATCGCCAACTCCGCGCTCTGGGCCGCCGCGACCACAGCCGCCAGCAACGGCAGCGTCAACGCGATGCACGACTCATTCACGCCGCTCGGCGGGCTGATCCCCATGTGGCTCATGCAACTGGGAGAGGTCGTCTTCGGCGGCGTAGGCTCAGGCCTCTACGGGATGCTCATGTTCGTCGTCGTTGCCGTCTTTGTCGCGGGCCTGATGGTGGGCCGTGCCCCCGAGTACCTGGGCAAGAAGATCGAACCCTTCGAGATGAAGATGGCGATGCTCTGCGTGCTGGTGCCATGCGCGATCGTGCTCGTCGGCACCGCGGTGGCCGTGCTCGTGCCGGAGGGGAATACCACCAGCAACCCGGGTGCTCACGGCTTCAGCCAGATCCTGTACGCCTTCAGCAGCGCGGGCAACAACAACGGCTCTGCCTTCGCCGGCCTCACCGCCAACACACCCTTCTACAACATCTCCCTCGGGCTCGCCATGTGGTTCAGCCGCTTCTGGATCATCGTGCCCGTGCTCGCCGTCGCGGGTTCGCTCGCGGCGAAAAAGGTGACGCCCACCACCAGCGGCACGCTCCCCACCCACACGCCGGTCTTCGTCGTGATGCTCGTCGCCGTGGTCCTGATTGTCGGAGCGTTGACCTTTGTGCCCGCGCTCGCCCTGGGCCCGGTGGTGGAGCACCTCCAACTCGTCGGCAAGTAACCGCCTCGTCCTCTGGAATCAGCCATGCCCACCCCCAGCCAAGCCAAAGCCTCCATCTTCAACCTCGCACTCCTGCGCCCTGCAATCCAGTCGGCGCTTGCCAAACTCGACCCTCGCGTGCAACTGCGAAACCCCGTCATGTTCGTGGTATGGGTCGTCAGCGTGCTCACAACACTGCTCGCGATCGCCGGCTACGCGGGTCGCGGCGAGGCCGGTGGCTACTCGCCCACGCTCGTGCTCGTCATCGCGCTCTGGCTGTGGTTCACGGTGCTCTTCGCCAACTTCGCCGAAGCAATGGCCGAGGGGCGTGGTAAGGCTCAAGCCGCGAGTCTGCGCAAGAGCAAGCGCGATGTCACCGCGAAGAAAGTCGGGTCTGGGTACGGCGGAGCGGGCGCTGCAGACAGGCAGAGAGCCACGGACATCAGCACGCTCAAGATCGAGAGCGTGTCAGGTGCGACGCTCCGCAAGGGCGACATCGTGCTTGTGCAGGCGGGCGATACCATCCCCGGTGATGGCGAGGTGGTCGAGGGTGTGGCGAGTGTGAACGAATCCGCCGTCACCGGCGAATCGGCGCCGGTCATCCGCGAAGCGGGCGGCGACCGCTCCAGCGTCGTCGGCGGCACGCAGGTGCTCAGCGACTGGCTCATCGTGCGGATCGCGGCGGACCCGGGCTCGTCGTTCCTCGACCGCATGATCGCCATGGTCGAGGGTGCAAAACGCCAGAAGACACCCAACGAGATCGCGCTCGACATCCTCCTCGCCGCCCTCACGATCACGTTCCTGTTGGCGTGCGCGACGCTCCTGCCGTACTCGATGTACGCGGTGATGCAGAGCAAGGCGGCGGACGCGGCCAGCACGGCCCAGCCCATCACCGTGACCGTGCTCGTCGCGCTCTTGGTCTGCCTCATCCCGACCACCATCGGCGGGCTGCTCTCGGCGATCCGCATCGCGGGCATGGATCGCCTTGTGCAAGCCAACGTCATCGCGACCAGCGGTCGAGCCGTGGAGGCCGCGGGAGATGTCGACGTGCTACTGCTGGACAAGACCGGCACCATCACCTTCGGCAACCGCATGGCGAGCGCCTTCTACGCCGTCGATGGCGCAACGCCCGAGCAACTCGCCGACGCCGCTCAGCTCTCGTCGCTCGCCGATGAAACGCCCGAGGGACGATCGATCGTCGTTCTCGCGAAGCAGAAGTACAACATCCGCGAACGCGACATGCAGGCCCTCGGGTTCGACGGCAAGCCCGCGTCGTTCGTTCCCTTCACCGCCAACACCCGCATGAGCGGCGTTGATCTGCCCGTATCCACCCAGTACCCGCACGGCCGTCAGATCCGCAAGGGCTCCGCCGACGCGATCGACGCGTACGTTTCGCGGATGGGGGGGACGCCCAGCACGCAGGCCCGCGAGGTCGTGAACGACGTCTCCAAACGCGGCAGCACGCCGCTGGTCGTCGCCGATGGCAAGGGAAAGACCCTCGGCGTGATCGAACTCAAAGACATCGTCAAGGGCGGCATCGCCGAGCGATTCGCAGAGCTGCGCCGAATGGGCATCAAGACGGTCATGATCACCGGCGACAACCCCGTGACAGCCGCGGCGATCGCCGCCGAAGCGGGCGTCGACGACTTCCTCGCCCAGGCCACGCCCGAGGCCAAGCTCAAGCTCATCCGCGAGTATCAGCAGGGCGGACGGCTCGTCGCGATGACCGGCGACGGCACCAACGACGCCCCCGCGCTCGCACAGGCCGACGTCGCCGTCGCCATGAACAGCGGCACGCAAGCCGCCAAGGAAGCCGGAAACATGGTGGATCTGGACTCCAACCCCACCAAGCTCATCGAGATCGTCCGCATCGGCAAGCAACTCCTCATGACCCGCGGCTCGCTCACCACCTTCAGCATCGCCAACGACGTCGCCAAGTACTTCGCCATCATCCCCGCGGCGTTCATGAGCACCTATCCCGCCTTGGGTGCGCTCAACATCATGCGCCTGAACCCCGACACCGCCATCCTGTCGAGCGTCATCTTCAACGCCCTCATCATCGTGGTGCTCATCCCCCTCGCCCTCCGCGGCGTGAAGTACCGCGCCGTCGAAGCCAGCCGCCTGCTCGGGTACAACCTGCTCATCTACGGCCTCGGCGGCCTCGTCGTTCCGTTTGTCGGGATCAAGGTCATCGACGTGCTGGTCAATCTGCTGCCCGTCTGGAACTAAGCCATGCTCACCCAACTCCGACCCGCCATCGTCCTCTTCGCTCTGCTCTCGCTCATCACGGGAGTCGTCTACCCCCTTGCGATCACCGGAATCTCTCAGATCGCCCTCGCCGACAAGGCGAACGGCTCGATCCTCGCCAAGGCCGACGGCACATCCATCGGCTCATCGCTCATCGGCCAGGAGTTCGGCACCTCCGATCCCTCGGCCGCGCCCGCACTCGCGAAGTGGTTCTGGGGCCGCCCCAGCGCCACAGGCCCAGTGCCCTACACCGCGCTCAATCTCGACAAGGGCTCCGGCTCGAGCGGCAGCAACCTCGCCCCCACCAACCCCGCCCTGCTCAACAACATCAAGGCCCGCATCGCCGCTCTCGACGCGGCAGATGCGAGCGTGGGCATCACGCGGGTCACTCCGGGCTCGACCTCACGCGCGAAACTTGTCCCCGTCGATCTCGTCACCGCCTCCGCCAGCGGCCTCGACCCGCACATTTCTCCGGCCGCGGCGGAGTACCAGGTGCCGCGCATCGCCAAAGCCCGCGGACTGACCGAGGACGCCGTCCGCACGCTCGTGCAACAGCACACGCAGAGCCGCGCGTTGGGCCTTCTCGGTGAGCCAGTCGTGAACGTGCTGACTCTGAACGAAGCCATCAGAGGTTCCCAGCCGTAGGGCAGGCGCAGCCCCAATACGATTGACCGCCTATGCCCCCGAGCGACCCCATCCCGCCACCCTCAGTCACCGATGAAGTCTTGGACCGCTTCAAGCGTGATCAGCACGCGACCGCAGACCAGGCGACGGCATCAGGATCCGTTGTTCCCCGAGGCCGCCTCAAGATCTTCTTCGGCATGTGTCCGGGCGTAGGCAAGACGTACGCGATGCTCGCGGCGGCTCAGCGGATGGCGGCCCAAGGCGTGGACGTGGCAGCCGGCGTGGTTGAAACGCACGGCCGGGCCGACACCGAACAGATGCTCCTGGGGCTCGACATCATCCCCCGGGTGAAGATCGACTATCAGGCGCCGGATGGCGGTCGTGCGACCCTGCATGAGTTCGACGTGGACGCCGCGATCCGGCGTCGGCCCGACATCCTGCTCGTCGATGAACTGGCGCACAGCAACGCGCCAGGATCGCCGTCGGCGCGAGCGAAGCGCTGGCAGGACGTCGAGGCGTGTTTGACCGCGGGCGTGAACGTCTACACAACGCTCAATGTCCAGCATCTGGAGTCGATCAATGATGTTGTGGCCCAGATCACGGGTGTGCGGGTAAGCGAGACGGTTCCCGATCGGATCTTCGACGAGGCCGACGAGATCGAACTGGTGGACCTGCCGCCCGATGCCCTGCACGAACGACTCAGGACGGGCAAGGTGTATCTGGGCGAGCACGCGGCACGGGCTGTGGACCCGAGCGATGGATTCTTCCGCAAGGGCAATCTGCTCGCGCTCCGCGAACTTGCCCTTCGACATACGGCGGCGTGGGTCGATTCCGACATGCGACGCTACAAGCAGGACCGAGGCATACGGGCCGTGTGGCCCGCGGGCGAGCGGATCGTCGTCGCGGTCAGCCCGAGCCCCATGTCTGGTAAACTCGTGCGGGCCGCGAAACGCATGGCCGCGGGCCTGCACGCCGATCTGATCGCGGTCTACGTCGAAACACCCCGGACGGCGAACCTGTCCAGCGCGAATCTTGAGCGGCTGAACGCGAACCTGCGGCTGGCCGAATCGCTGGGAGCAACGACCCAGACCCTCGCGGGCGAGAACGCCGCCCGAGAGCTCATTGCGTTCGCGCGATCACGCAACGTTGGAAAGATCGTCGTTGGCAAGACCGAACGGCCCCGCTGGAAGGAAGTCCTGTTTGGTTCCTTCATCGACAACCTGATTCGCGAGAGCGGCGACATCGACGTGTACGTCGTTCGAGGTGATGAGGCCTCCGCACCGCAGCCACGAGTGTCCGCGTCGGGTCCGCCGACACTCCCGACCGGGTTCGCGGGCTACGCGTTGTCACTGCTCATGGTCGCTGGGGTAACCGCCCTCGGGCTCGCCGCATTCTCCGGCCTCGAACTCGCGAACATCGCGATGATCTTCCTTGCCGTCGTCGTCGTGACGGCGCTCTGGCTGGGGCGCGGCCCGGCGGTCCTTGCCGCGATTGTCGCCGTCGCGGCCTTTGACTTCTTCTTTGTCGCACCGCAGTGGACGTTCGCGGTCTCGGATGTGCAGTACCTGCTCACCTTCGCGGTGATGCTGGGTGTCGGCGCGCTGGTGGCAACCCTCGCAGGCAGCGCGAGGGAACAGCGGCTTCGCGCGTGGTCGCGCGAGCGGGCGACCGCCGCCCAGCATGCCCTGTCCCGGGAGCTCGCCGCGGCACGCGACTCTCGTGCGGTGGCCGCCGTTGTCGCCAGGCACGCAGCCGATCTTCTTCACGCCGACACGGTTGTGTGCGGCGGCACTACCGCGGGACGTACCGGGAAGGCGACCTCCCTCGAGGTCTTGGGCGTCGCGGGTTCAAGCGGCCCGGACTGGTTCGCCGGGAGCAGCGATATCGAAACGCGCGAGCGCGGCGTTGCTCAGTGGGCCTTTGACCACGGGTGCCCCGCGGGCCGTGGGACGCCCACACTGCCATCGGCCCGTGGCCGCTACACGCCCCTCATCGGCAGCAGCGGGAAGGTTGGTGTGCTGGGTGTGCGTGCCGGCGGCCACGCCGACCCTGCTCCGCTCGACGTCGCACAACTGGCCACGCTCGACGCGCTCGCATCGCAGGCCGCCTCCGCACTGGAGCGTGTGTCCCTCTCGGAGTCCGAGCAGGCGGCTCGTATCAGCGCCGAACGCGAGCGCCTCCGGAGCGCTCTGCTGAGCTCCGTGTCGCACGATCTACGCACGCCTCTGGCCAGCATCACCGGAGCGGCGAGCACGCTCCAGCACGCTGGGGACCCGGGGCGTTCTGAGACCTCTTCCATCATCGATGACGCGACCCGCGCCTCGCTGCTGCGCACGATCGTCGAGGAGTCTTCACGCCTCAATGACATCATCGCCAACCTCGTGTTCGCCACCCGTCTGGAGTCCGGCTCCGTCGACGTAAGGCGTGAGTGGACGACGGTTGAGGAGATCGTGGGGGCCGGGCTGGCCCGTCACCGCGATGCCCTGAACTCGCGCCCCTTCCGCGTGCACGTGCCCAGCGACATGCCCATGATTCGCGTGGACAACGCCATGCTCCCGCAGGTTGTCCACAACCTCGTTGAGAACGCGCTCCGCTACACCGCTCCGGGCACCGCGCTCGGAGTGTCGGCGTGGACCAGCGAGACGAGCATCGTCGTCAAAGTCTGGGACGAGGGCGCGGGGCTCGCTGAGGACGAGGCATCCAGAGTCTTCGAGCGCTTCTACCGCGGCCGAGCAAGCAAGTTGAGCGGTCCCAACGGCAATGCCGCGAGTTCGACGGGCATGGGTCTGGGCCTGACGATCTGCGAGGGGATCATCCGCGTGCACGGCGGCCGGATCTGGGCCGAGCCGAACACGCCGCGAGGTGTTGCCTTCCTCTTTTCATTGCCGGTCGACCATCCCCAGCCCACGCTTCCCTTCAAGGAGGACGCGGTCGAGGATCCGGGAGCCCGTACCCAGCCATCGACGAAGACCGGCGATCGGAGCGGGATCAGCACGCCATGAACGACCCAACCCCAAGCCAGCCACGCGCTCAGCCGCTTCAGGTCACTCAGCCTGCACACATGCCCCTCGTGCTGATCATCGATGACGAGGAGCCGATCCGCCGATTCCTACGCGCAACGCTCGAGGCCAACCACTACCGCGTGAAGGAAGTCGGCACGGCCCTCGATGGGACGTTGCTGGCAGTAACGGTCTATCCAGACGTCGTCCTGCTGGACCTTGGTCTCCCCGACGGCGACGGCCTGAACGTCACCCGCGCGATCCGCAAGGAGTCCCGAATCCCCATCATCGTCTTGTCCGCTCGCGGGCAAGAGAGCGACAAGGTGGCCGCGCTCGATGCCGGAGCCGATGACTACCTCACCAAGCCGTTCGGCGTCGGCGAGCTGCTCGCTCGTCTGCGGGTGGCCTTGCGCCATGCGAACGCGGCCCGCGGTCATGGCCCCGCAGCAGGTGCGGAACTTCCGCCCTATGAATGCGCAGCCGATGGCCGCACGCTGCGCATCGATCTCGCCGCGCGGCTCGTCCACGTGACCGTCCCGAGCACCGACGCAGCAGGCCCGAAACGTCGCGAGGTTCGCCTTACCCCGATGGAGTTCAAGCTTCTTGCCTTCCTCGTCAAACACGCGGGAAAGGTGCTCACGCACCAGATGATCCTCAAGGAAGTCTGGGGCCCGCAGCACGTCAGCGATGTGCAGTACCTGCGTGTGTACACCGGTGAACTGCGCAAGAAGCTGGAGGCGGATCCGGCCCAACCCAGGTTCATCATCACCGAGCCGGGCGTGGGCTACCGACTCACCGAGAGCGGGACATGACGGGGCTTATGCGAGTGGTGCGCATCCATACCTCCGCTCTGTCATGGCTGGCGTTCGTCGGGGAGGTTGCGCGTTGTGGCAAAGGCCAACTGCTTCGGGAGTGAAACGCAACTCGCGCGTGAAAAACCACCAGCGTGCTTTCGCTGGTGGTCAGGGGAAAGGCGGTCGGATTTAGATCAGCTTGGTCTTGCCGGGGATCGCAACCGGGGTCGGGGGCAGCGGGCCGAAGGCGTAGCTCGCCGGGGAAAGGTCAAGCTTGCTCTCCTTCAGTGCGAAGTCAAAGGACACGGGTTGGCCCGTGTAGCACGCCATGCGGCCCATGATCGCGGTCAGCGTGGACTCGGCAATCCGGCGGGCTTCGTTGAGCTTCGGGCCCTCGCCGCGGATGGACTGGATCAGGTGGACGTGTTCCTGAACGTAGGGGTTGGTCGTGCCTTCCGCGGCCTTCCAGGCGTTCGCACCCGTGATCTGGGAACGACCGGACGACGTGCGAAGCGTGCCCTTCGTGCCGACGACGACTTCCTCCACGCGGCCCGGAGTCCCTTCGATCTGGCGGCACATGCTCGTGAGGCTGGCGCCGTTCGCGTACTCGTACTCGATCGCGAAGTGGTCGAAGATGTGACCGTACTCATCCCCGGTCCGGGACTGGCGCCCGCCGAGGCCGGTGCAGCGGACGGGAGGGCCACCCATCGCCCAGTTGATCACGTCGATGTTGTGCACGTGCTGTTCGACAAGGTGGTCGCCGCTCAGCCAGGTGAAGTACAGCCAGTTGCGGCACTGCCACTCCATGTCGGTGTACTCGGGCTTGCGGGTGTGGACCCACAGGCCGCCCTGGTTCCAGTAGCAGCGGGCCGAGGTGATCTCACCGATCGCGCCGGAGGCGAGCTGTTCCATCGCGGCCAGGTAGTTGTCCTCGTGCCGACGCTGCGTGCCGGAGACGACCGAAAGACCCTTGGACGCGGCAAGCTCGCCCGCGGCGATGACCTTGCGGATGCCGACGGGGTCGACCGCGACTGGCTTCTCCATGAAGACGTGCTTGCCCGCGGCGACGGCGGCCTCGAAGTGCATCGGACGGAAACCCGGGCTGGTCGCCAGGATCACCATGTCGATGTCCTTGAGCTCGAGCAGCTTCTGGTACGCGTCGAACCCCGAGAAGCAGCGATCCCGGGCGACCTTGGCACGATCGCCGAAGCGATCGGCGATCTCGTCGGTGTTGAACTGCGCGAGGGAACTCTCGATGCGGTCGGGCATCAGGTCAGCGAGGGCAACGATGCGGGTGGAGGCGTGGGCCTCGAGCGCGTTGACCGCGGCGCCGGTGCCGCGTCCGCCGCAGCCAATCACCCCGACGCGGATGACATCTTGTCCGGTGACGTGAGCGGAGCGGCCGAGGGCGATGGGGGAGAGGAGTGAGCCGGCGGCGAGGCCGGCGGAAACCTTGAGGACGTCGCGGCGGGAGATGCTATTGAACGACATGGTGCGCTCCGGTGGGGAATCGTGCACGCGCCCGCGAGCAGCGCGAGCGACCGGAGCGTTTTGTACCCGCAGACGGGGTTTGCTGCAACTCTTAGCGAGGCTCTTCCTGGAAAGCCGGGGGCTCGGTGGGGGAGTTGTTCTTGAGGGTTGGCTTGGGAAGCGTGAGGGTCGCGATCGGGCCCGTGTCGTGCCGGACGTCGATCGAGCCTGTTTCAAAGCTGATCTCGAGGAGTGACCAGCCCTCGCCGAGGGGTGCGCCCAGCGCGCGGACCTTGCCGTTCACGACGGCGAGGGGTTGCTCAGGGGTGCCCGCGATGGATGTGAGGGTGAAGAGCTTCGCCGGGTCGCCGATGGAGGGCTCGCCGGGCAAAGGGTTGATGGGGATCTGGGAGGAGGGATCGGCGGCGAGCGTCGGAAGCCGCAGCGGGGAGGCGGCGAAGGGCTGCTGGTCGACCGCGGCGATGGTGGACGCGAGCTTGCGGTGCTCGTCGGTGTACGGGCGATTGATGATGCCCTGGAGGGTGAGTGGAGCGCCGGTCTCGCTGCCGCGAGCGGTCGCGGGGCCCATGTGGGGCGCGAAGGTGCGGACGCCGATGACGGCGAGCGCCGGGAGGACGAGCGCGGTGGCGGCTGCGGCTTGCCAGAGTCGATTGTCGGTGTGGAGGGTGCTCACGGGGTGTTCCCTTCCTTGGATTCGATCGCGGCGGAGGTGAGGCGTTCGTCGAGCTTGGTGGCGATGCGGTAGTGGATGGTTTCGATCGTGGCTTCGACGGACTGACGGTTCCCGGTGACGATGGGGACCAGGCGGATGGAGGCGACCTTGCTGGAGCCCAGTCCGGCCTCGAGCGCGTCGAGGAAGCGTGCGATGTTGTCGAAGGAGCCGGTGACCTGAACCGCGTAGCCGGTGGTCTGGATATCGGGGATCACCGCGTTTTCAGGGGGTTTCTCGCCGGGAAGCGGCGGGACGATGCCGCCGCTCTTGGGCTCGATGCGGCCGATCTTCACCTGCTGAGCCTCGGCGATGCGGCGGATCCGGTCGTACAGGCCGGAGGACTCGGAGGCCTTCTGCGACCAAACGGTGAGCTGCCGGGACGCGGTGAGTACACGGGAGTTCAACTCTGTGATCTGGTCGGCGGAGAGGATGTTGTCGGACTGGGAGGTGAGCGCCGATTTCATGGACTCGAGCTCGGAGCGGTCGCGTCCGATCGACTCGGACCAGGGCTTGAGGCCGAGGTACCACGTCGCGCCCATCGCGGCGCCGAGCATGAGCATGCGGATGGCGAACATTCTCGGATTGAGCGTCCAGGGGAGTGCTTTGGCGGTGGTGGGGCTCACGGTGCTTCTCCTTCGACGGAGGCGGATTCCCAGGGCAGAGCGATGGGGATGGTGCTGGGATTGACGGAGATCAGGAAGACCTTGGCGTTGTTCTCGTCGGTGCGGGTGGAGACAAGCTTGGCGGAGTTGATGAGGGGGCTGGCGGTGAGGCGTTCGAGGAACGTGGAGAGCGGGTCGCCTTCGGCCTGTTCTTTCGCGGTGCCGCGGAGGGTGAGAACGGATGCTCGCTTGGCTTCGGCGGGATAGGAGGCGGCGATCTCGGTGAGCTCGATCTGCGGGCCGGTGAGGCGGGAGAGCTCGCCCATGAGCGCGGACCAGTCGGGGTGCTCGCCCATGTGGTTGGCGATCATGGACGCCGCGGCATTCACGGAGTACGCGGCGAGCGCGGCGTTGGAGGTCTTCATCTGGCGTTGACGGATCCCGTCCACGCGGGGGCGGACCTCGGCGAGGGCGTCGTCGATCTCGCGGCTCTGGGTTCGCAGGGTCAGCGCCTCGGTGGCGAGCAGTGCGATGGCCGAGGCCACGCCGATCCGGAGGCAGGACATGACGCGGCGGTGGCGGATGGTGGTCTCGATGCTGGGCGGCACGAGCGAAGGCGCGACGTCGGCGACCTCGAGGCATTCGAGGATGTCGCCGAAGGCTTCGTCGGCGCCGATGGAGCGCGACTCGGTGCGCGGGGTTTCGAACTGTTCGACGGGGAGATCGAGCTGGGCGGAGAGGGAAGCGGCGAGGCCGGGGATGGATGCGCCGGCGCCGGTGATGTAGATGTTGGCGCGGGCGAGTTCGCCTTCCTTGAACGCGAAGCGGAGGGACTGGCGGATCTCAACGACGTAGCGCTGGAGGACGGATTGGAGGGAAGGGAGGACGGCGGAGGCTGCGATGCCGCGGGCGGTGTCGATGAGCTGGCCGCGCTGCGGGATACCGAATCGGAAGAGGGCTTCGTATGCGGTGGCGCGGTCCATGGCTTCGCTGCTGCCGTTGCCGCGGAGGGCGCGGAGCATGCCCTCGGCGAGCTGGCCGTAGCCGAACTCAACGCTGCGGGCGAAGGTGAGGCGTGTGGAGTCGCCGGAGGCGAGGACGGTGGTGTGGTCGCCGAGGTTGACGATTGCGCTGCGGGGTTCGGCGGGGAGTTTGTGGGCGGATTTGGAGGTGCTGACGACGAGTGCGCTCTTGGCGGGGACGGCGGCCTTCAGGCGAAGGCCGCAGCGGTGGAGCATGGCGGAGAGGGATTCGAGCGCAGCGGATTGCTCGGCGACGGTGAGAACCTGGGTGCGTCCGCCGCCGTCGGCGGAGCGTGATTCGTGGGCGAGGATGTGTTGCGTGGCTCGCCAGGAGGAGGGGTCGCCCATGAGGGACTCGCGCGTGGCGAGGAGGGCGGCCTGCTTGGCGTTAGAGGCGTTGGTCGCGACGCCGAAGACGTCGGCGACGACGGTGGGGGAGTGGTAGACGACGGTTGCACGGCAGTTGGGAGCGACCTTGAGGGCTCGCATCATCGTGACGAGATGCTCGTCGAGCGGGCGGAGGCCCTTGGCCCAGACTTCTTCCCACTGGGCGGGGTCGATGAACGTGCGTTCGAACTGATCGATCGCGCGACCTCGGAGCGTGGCCATGCGCACGCAGGAGGGGGAGATTCCGATGACGATTTGGTCGGTTCTGAGCACAGTGTCACCTCGGGCCACGGGGGCCGTGGAATTCATCGACACACGGGGGTCACAGGTTCAGGGGAAGTCCGGAGGGCGGGCGATCAAAGATCGTCGAGCGTGACCTTCACGCGGCGGACGGAAGGTCCGGAAACACCGTCGATAATGGCCTCGCCAGCGGCACCGGCGGTGGGGACCTGGGTGAAGGAGAGCGTCGCGTCACCGAGGGTGACCTCGGCTCCGGCGACGGGCATGGTGAGGCCTGCGTTGGTGCAGCGGACGATGATGACGGCGCCGGATTCGGCGGCGTAGAAGGCCTGGGCGGTTTTGACCTGCATGGCACCGACCTCGGCCTCGTCGCCGCTGGCGACTACGGAGCCGAGGACGGCGATGTTGATGACGGCGAGGAGGAGGACGACGGCGGCGATGCCCATGCCGCGTCTGGAGTTGGGGCGTTTCATGGTGTCATCCTCACGCGAGGGAGGACGGCGCAGGCGAGTACGAACTCGCCGGAGGTGATGGTGACGTGGATGCGTTGTGCGAGGGGCGCGGTAGTGGCGGTTTTGCCGTCGTCGGCGATGTACTCGAGTTTGAAGGAGTCGACGTCGGGGCAGAGGAGGACGGTTTTGCCGGCGCCGTCCAGGAGGAGGAGGCGGTTGGAGTCAAGGACGACGCCGCGACCGTCGGAGAGTTTGAGAGCGACTGAATCGCCGTCGGCGGCGAGGTTTCCGGAGGTGGTGTCGAGTTCGATGTCGCGGACGAGGCGGACGATTCGCTCCATGGCGTAGCCGATGCGCTCGGTGGTGGAGCGAGCGGCGGAGGCCTGTGCGTAGCCGTCGGCGGCGCCGGAGATTGTTGGGGCGAGGGTGGCGGCGATGATGCCGATGATGACGATGCTGAGCATGGCCTCGAGGAGGGTGAACGCGCGGCGGGGATTTGCGTGGGAGTGGTTCACAGGTCGGAGACCATGGCGACGAGGGAGAGGGAGGCGGAGTCCTCGGAGGCTGATGGGTACGTGACGGTGACGGTGATCTTGCGGAAGACGTTCTCGGAGAGCGTGGCGCTCACGAGTCCCGCGGCGTTGACTTCGGATCCGATGGTGACGGAGTAGGACATGCCCATGTCGGCGTAGGTCGATTGCAGGGTGTTGATCCTGGCTTTGAGGCCGGTGGTGGGGGTGTCGAGGTAGGTGGCGGAGGAGGCGAGCGCGGCGTAGCCGAGGGAGGCGTTGGTGCTGGCGACGTCGGCGAGTACGGACTCCATGACGAGCGTGGCGAGCGTGGTGGCGCGCATGGCGTTGATCGCGTCGGCTCGGCGGGAGGTCGACTGGTCCATGAACATGAGCGAGGGTGGGACCGCGAGCGCGAGGATGATGACGATCGCGATGACCTCGATCAGCGTGAACGCGCGGCGGGAGTTGTGATGCGTGGTGCTCATCGCTCGACGGCCCCCGAGTAGCGGATGACGCTGACGGTGGAGCCGTCGTCGAGTGTGAGGACGGTGTCCTGCGAGCAGTTGGCCACGAGCGTGCCGTCGGACTTGCGGAGCTGGGGGGTGCCGTCGACACCGAACCAGATGTACGTGGAGCTGGGGAACGAGCCGTCGCCGGCCTGCAGCGTCTTCACGGTGACACCGGGATAGGTCGCGGCGAGGACGAGGGCGTCGAGTTCGCGACCGTCTGCGGTTTGCGAGGCGGAGGGTGCCGCGCCCGAGGTGGTGATCTCGTAAGAGCTCAGTGTCTGGGTCTTGAGATCGACGAGCACGGCGTGGGGGCGGCCTTCGGAGACGGCGCGAGCGCGGCCACGGGTGAGCAGGCGTTCGATCTCGTTGATGGCGGCGGCGCGGCGGGTGTCGGAGAGGGAGGAGAAGGCGGGGACGGCGGAGGCGGCGATGATGCCGATGATGACGATGACGATGGCGAGCTCGAGGAGCGAGAAGCCGCGGTGGAGGCGGTGATGTCTCGGTGAGCTGCGCATGGGGTCAGAGTTCGTTCGCTGTCTTGAATCCGCCGCTGCCGTCTGGGACGTTGGTTTCTTCCTTGGAGTTGGCGTAGAAGACCGCGACGGGCGGTTTGGCGGAGTTGTCCATGTAGTAGTTCCAGCCGAACTTCTCGATACCGTCGACGGAGCGTGACGCGGCGGCGGCGGAGGAGACTTCCCGGATGAGCGAGCTGTTGTTCCAGGGGTTGACGGGGACATCGCCCTGGATGACGACGCCGGTGGTGGCGATCTGTGCGGCGGTGGGGTAGGGGTCGGCGCCGGAGATGATCTGCTTGGCGCGGTAGCCGGCGATGCCCGAGCGGACGCCGCCGAGCGCGGACTGGACGGCGGAGGCGCGGGCGTCGGAAGTCATGCCGCCGAACTGGGGCACGACGATGGCGGCGAGGATCCCGATGATCACGACGACGATCATCACCTCGACGAAGGTGAACGCGGAACGCAACGTTGGGTGTGTGGACAGGGTCATGGTGCGCAGTATCGGTCGGTTGGGAGTCGGGGTATCACCTTGTACGGGGAAGCCTTGGTGGAGGGCTGGCGGAGGTGCGAGGTATGCGGCGTGGAGGGGATGAAGGGACTGGAAGGGGGTCAGTGGTTGAGCTTGACCATCTGCCACATCGGGAGGAAGACCGAGAGGGCGACGATGAGGACGATGACGGCCATGGCGACGGTCATGATGGGTTCGATGACGGTGTTGATGTTCTTGAGAAGGTGGGCGGATTCGCGTTCGTAGTACCGTGAGACGACTTCGCAGGCCTTGGAGAGTTCGGTGGAGTCCTTGCCGGCGGAGAGCATTCGGCGGGCGAACTGCGGGACGTAGCGGGAGTCGGCGAGGACTTCGGGGAGGCTCTGGCCGCCGCGGAGGCGGGAGGCCATGCCGGTGCACTCGGTGACGAAGTTGGGGCGGCCGGTGGATCGTCCGCCGATGTCGATGGATTCGATGATGTCGAGGCCGGAGGCGAGGCCGATGCCGACGACGCGTGCGAAGCGGCCGGCGGTGACGGCGACGAGGACCTTGCCGACGTAGGGCACTTTGAGGAGGAGGTTCTCGAGGGTGGCGCGTCCCTGCGGGGACTTCCAGGCGGAGGCGATGCCGAAGCACGCGAGCGTGAGGGTTCCTGCGTAGGCCCACCAGTACTGCCGCATGGAGTGGCCCAGGGCCTGGATGAGCTGGGTGGTGAGGGGCAGGTCGACCTTCTGTTCCGCGAAGATCGTGGCGAACTTGGGGACGACGAAGACGACGATGACGCCGATTGCCGCGGACACGACGCCCAGGAGGATGACGGGGTAGGTCATGGCGCGGCGGAGGGCCTGTCCGGTTTCGATCTGCTTCTCGAGCATGTCGGCGAGGTGGTTCATGACACCGGCGAGGTTGCCGGACTTTTCGGCGGCGCGCATGGTTTCGATGTAGACCTCGCCGAAGTGCTGGCGGTACTCGGCGAGCGCGGTGGTCATGGGTGCGCCGGCCTGGACGCGTGCGGCGATCTCGCGGACCATCTCGGTGAGGGCGGGTTTGCCCTCGTGTTCGGCGATGGAGAGCAGGCCTCGGTCAAGGGGGATCTTGGCCTCGATGAGGACGCAGAGTTCGCGGGTGAAGTCGGCGACGTCGGAGTCGCGGATTTTCTGGAAGGAGAAGAGCTGGGAGCGGTCGGAGGTGAGGGCGAGGGAGATGGGGGTGAGGCCGGACGCGGAGACCTTGCGGTATGCCTCGGGCTCGTCGGCGGCGCGAACGATGCCGTTGGCGGGTTTACCGGCGGAGTCGAGGGCCTTGTATCGGAAGGTGCGGATGCTCATGCGGCGATACGGACGGGATCACCCTCCGCCTCCTCGGTGATGGCCCGGAGCTTCGAGAGTTCGTCGAGCGTGGTGAGGCCTTCGGCGGCCTTGATAAAGCCGTGTTCCCAGAGGGAGAGCAGGCCGTCCTTGCGGGCGCCGGCGGTGAGGTCGGCGCGGGAGGCGTCGGCGTCGATGAGGCGTTGGAGGCGGGGGGTGATGCGGAGCATTTCGTAGACGGCGAGTCGTCCCTTGTATCCCATGTGCTGGCAGGCGGGGCAGCCGCTGCCGCGCTTGAAGGTGGCGATGGGAGGAACGGTGGTGTGGTGTGTCGCGAGGAAGCGTTCGAGGTTCTGGGGGAGTTCGGGCTCGGCGCAGGGGGAACAGATCTTGCGGACGAGTCTCTGCGCGATGACGAGCAGGAGGGACTGGTTGATCGCGAACTGCGGCACTCCGAAGTCCTTGAGCCGGGCGAGTGCGCCGATGGCGTCGTTGGTGTGGAGCGTCGAGAGCACAAGATGGCCGGTGAGCGCGGCCTGGACGGCGATCTTGGCGGTTTCCTGGTCGCGGATTTCGCCGACCAGCACGACGTCTGGGTCTTGGCGGAGGATGGAGCGGAGCGCGGAGGCGAAGTTGAGGCCGACTTCGTGGTTGACCTGAACCTGGCGCACGAGCGGCAGTCGGATTTCCACGGGGTCTTCGATGGTGACGATGTTGCGGTCGGGCGAGTTGATGTGGTTGAGGGCGGTGTAGAGCGTGGTGGTTTTGCCCGAGCCGGTCGGCCCGGTGACGAGGATCATGCCGTTGGGGCGCGAGATCGCGTCTTCGTACCAGGCGGACTGATCGGGCGACATGCCGAGTTCGCTGACCTTGCCGATTCTGGCCGACGAGCGGAGGAGGCGGATGACGACGTTTTCGCCGTGGATGGTCGGGAGCAGGCTCAGTCGCATGTCGACGGCCTCGTCGTTGCGCGTGTAGCGGAACTTGCCGTCCTGGGGCTTGCGGGTCTGGGTGAGGTCGAGTTTGGCGAGGACCTTGAGGCGCTGCACGAGCCCGGAGTGGGCCGCGAGCGGGGGGCCCTGCACGGTGCGGAGTACACCGTCGACGCGGTACCTCAGCATGAGGGCGTGTTCGTCGGGGTTGATGTGAACGTCGCTCGCGCCGATCTCGACCGCTCCCGCGAGGATCTGGTTGACGGCGGCGACGATGGGTTCTTCGCCGGTGGTGACGTTGAGGGCGTTTTCGCCGCGGTCGGCGCTTCCTTGCGTGTTGGCGAGGCTGTAGGCGCGGGTGATGAGGCCCTTGAGATCGCGAGAGTCGGCGACGACGGGATCGACGTCGACCTTGAGCAACTGCCGGAGGTGGTCGGCGGCCTGGAGGTTGAGGGGGTCCTGCATGGCGACGGTGGCGGCACCGTCGAGGATGAACAGGGGGAACGCGCCGTATTTCTCGGCGATGGCTCTGGGGACGAAGCGGGCGTTCTGGATGTCGACGTCGAAGGAGGCGATGTCGACGAAGGGGTACTCGCAGACGCGGGCCTGGGCCACGGCGATGGTGCGCGAGGATACGGCGTTGATCGCGACGAGCGCGTCGAGGAGGGTTCCACCCGACTGCACGACGTGCTGGTTTGCGCGCTTGACGTCGGGCTCACGGATGACACCGTCTGCCAGGAGGGTCCGCACGACAAAGCTGCTCATCTCTTGCACGGCACGTTCCCCTCCGCCTTACTCGGCGTTCAGCCTCGTGAGAAGTCGCTCGAGCGATTCGGTTTCGGCCGGTGTCATGCCCTCGAAGGAGGTTCCCAGCAGGTATGCGGGGCGACGGTCGGTCATGATCACGCGCTGGATTCGGCACGTGCACTCGAGCACCGGCGCTGAGCAGTTCTCGTCAGAGAAGACACGCACCTTCGCCAGTACGCGGCGGGGCACGAACAGCCGCGTGATGAGGCCCACGCCCCCTGTTGAGATATCGATCAGGTCGCACTCGATCCAGCCGTCCTTTGCGCCCGCGGCACTGGCGAACTTCACGTTTGAAGCGTGGGGTTCGGCGATGGCGAGGTGGGCCCGGAGCGCTACGTCGTAGCGTGCTGATTGTCGCATGATGATGGGCGGCGATTCGCTCACGGGGTGCTCCGGTGACAAGACTGGTCTCTTGCGAATCTGATCTCGGCAACCCCCGGCCCCATATTCATAGAATCTCACCTATCCCTTTCCCCAAATGAGGGTGATCTGCTGATAACCGCCCATCGCACCTACCGGACACCATCCGATTTTGCCTCAAAGCCCCCGCCGCCCGGTCTCAGGATTCCCCCATGCTCCACCTCAATGCCCTTCGCAAGTCATTCGGCTCACTTGTCGCCGTTGACGGCCTCACCCTCACGGTGCCGAAAGGTCAGGTGCTGGGCCTGCTGGGCCCGAACGGAGCGGGCAAGTCGACGTGTATCGCGATGACCGTGGGTTTGCTCGCGCCGGACTCGGGGAGTGTTGAGATCGAGGGGGCCGGGCCTCCGACGGACCCGAGGGCTCGCAGGCTGCTCGGGGTTGCGCCGCAGGCTCTGGCGATCTACGAGGATCTGTCCGGGCTGGAGAATCTGGCATTCTTTGCACGCCTTCACGGCATGGCCGACCCGCGCGGGGCAGCCGTGCGAGCACTTGCTTCTGTTGGGCTGGAGGCGAAGGCAAGCGAGCGTGCTTCGAGGTACTCGGGCGGGATGAAACGGCGGTTGAACCTTGCCGCGGCGTTGATCCATGATCCCGCGCTCATCCTTCTTGATGAGCCGACGGCGGGTGTTGACCCGCAGTCTCGCAACAACATTCTGGAAACGGTGCGGGCCCTTTCCGCGGCGGGGCGCACGATCGTCTACACGACGCACTACATGGAAGAAGCGGCGAAGGTGTGCGATCGCATCGCCATTATGGACAAGGGGAAGCTCCTCGCGACTGGCAGCGTTCAGGAACTCATCGAACAGCACGGGGGGAGTAGCGTGCTCACGCTGGTTCAGGGCGGGACGGAGACGCGGTCGCAGGTGCGCGACCCGCTCCCCGAGATCGCCCGCGCGATGGCGGCGGGGAACGTGAGTTCGGTGAGGATCGATCGTCCCGACCTTGAGTCCGTCTTCCTGAACCTCACCGGCAGAAGTCTGCGTGACTGAGAAAGGCCCAGCATGAACGTCATTCTCGCCATCGCACGCAAGGACCTCCTCCAGCTCTTCCGAGACAAGGCCAACTGTTTCTTCACGTTCATATTCCCCGTGCTGGTCGCTCTTTTCTTCGGGACGATCTTCCGAAGCGGTGGGCCGGCGGGCAAGATGGATGTCGCCGTTGTTGATCTGGCGCAGAACGCTTCCGCGGCGGGGTTTGTCGGTGATCTGAAGGCCGACTCCGCGATCAATGTGAAGGAAGCGGCGACGCTTGCGCAGGCGGAGGATCTGGTGCGCAAGGGCAGCGCCGACGCGGCGGTGGTGCTGCCCGAGGACTTCCAGGATGCGGCGGGGGGCTTATTCTCGGGGCGTCCTCTGGAGCTGGATGTGATTGTGTCGCCGAAGAACGCGGCGCAGTCGGGTCTGCTGGTGGGCAAGCTGAACGAGCTCGCGTTCAAGCAGCTTTCGCGGTCCTTTGGCGACGCGGAACTGACGCGGAAACTTGCCGATCAGGGGAAGCAGTCGATTGCGAGTTCGGACACGCTTGGTCCGGTGCAGAAGGTACTGCTGGGGACGCTCTTTGACACCGTGAGCGGGCTGAGCGCGGCGAACGTGACTCCGGCGGGCGCGGGAGATGGAGCGGGTGGGGGGCTCGCGGGGTGGCAACCGATTCGCGTAAGCACTCGAGAACTCGAGGTCGTGAACAAGGGACCGCTTAACTCCTTCGAGGTGAGCTTTCCGCAGGGCGTGGTCTGGGGGCTCATGGGGTGCGTGATGGCGTTTGGTGTGTCGGTGGTGACCGAGCGGTCGCGCGGCACGCTCTCGCGGCTGCGGGTTGCGCCGATTTCGAAATCGCAGATTCTGCTGGGCAAGGCACTCGCGTGCGCGATTGGGTGTCTTGCGGTGATGGGCATCCTCCTGGGGCTCGCGGTGGTCGCGCTGGGCGTTCGGGTGCAGAGCTGGCCGATGATGGCGATCGCCGTGATCGGGATCTCGCTCGGGTTTACCGGGCTGATGATGCTCATCGCGGGTCTCTCCCGCACGGAAGGGGCCGCGCAGGGGCTGGCCCGCGCCATCATGCTCATCCTGGCGATGATCGGCGGGGGGAGCATTCCGACGGCGTTCATGCCACCGCTGATGCGGCAGCTCAGCGGGGTCAGCCCGTTCCGATGGGCTGTTGAGGCGGTGGAGGGGGCGATGTGGCGGGGCTTCTCGCTTGCGGATATGGCAATGCCCGTCGGCATCCTCCTCGGAGTGGCCGTCGTTGGGTTTGCGATCGGCATCTCGACGCTTCGTTGGGACGACGACTGAACCCGGCGTACGCTTCTGCCGGCCGGGCGGGTAGCTCAACGGCCAGAGCATTCGCCTTACACGCGAAGGGTTCCGGGTTCGAATCCCGGCCTGCCCATTTCCGATACGAACACGTCTCCCGATGAACGCCCTCGATCTCCTGTACATCCCCCTCGCGTTGCTGACCGCTCCCTGGTGGGCCGGCAAGAAGCGGGCGGGCTGGGCGGAGCGATTCGGGAAGATTCCCGCGCTTCCTCCGGTGAAGGCTGGGGCCAAGGGGCGCGTGCTGCTTCACGCTGTTTCGGTCGGTGAGGTCAACGCGCTCCGCGAGTTGATTCCGCTCCTCGCGCCGCACGCCGACGTCGTGGTGTCGTCGACGACGGATACAGGTCTTGCCCGGGCTCGCGAGGTCTGCGGGACGCTTGCGACGGCGGTGCGCTATCCGCTCGATTTCTCTCCGAGTGTCCGGAGCTTTCTGAACGCGGTCAATCCCGATGCGGTCATCCTCGTCGAACTCGAAATCTGGCCGAACTTTGTGGCCGAGTGTTCTGCGCGGCGACTACCGATCGCGGTGATCAATGGTCGCCTGAGCGAACGGTCCTTCAAGGGCTACACCCGGTTCAAGTGGTTCTTCGCTCGGTCGTATCGCAGGCTGCATGCCGCGGCGGTTCAGGAGGAGGCGTACCGGGCGCGTTTCGAGGCGATGGGGGTTGAGGCTTCGCGGCTGCGGGTGACCGGGTCGATGAAGTGGGACGCGGCTCGGTTGCAGGACGATGCTCCGGGGGCGGAGCAACTGGCGTCGGAGTTGGGTATCGACCGCTCGAAGCCGCTGATTGTTGCGGGCAGTACGGGTCCGCTGCCGGGGCGGGCGGCCCCGCCGGGGTTCGATGGCGAGAACGGGCGTCCGGCGTGGGGTGAGGAGGCGCTGCTGCACGCGGCGTGTCCGCCGGGGGTTCAGTTGTTGTGTGCGCCGCGGAAGCCGGAGCGATTCGAGGAAGCGGCGGCGGCGATGCCGGGGTGCGTGCGTCGGTCGTCGCGGCCGAAGGGAGCGGGTCCTGGGGCGGTGGGGCCGACGCGGTTTCTGCTGGATTCGATTGGGGAGTTGCGGGCGGCGTACTCGTTGGCGGACATCGCGATCGTGGGGAGGAGCTTCGGCGATTTGTATGGATCGGACCCAGTGGAGCCGGTTTCACTCGGGAAACCCACGGTAATCGGACCACGATTCGGAGATTTTTCGTTTGCGGTGGAGGCACTTTGTGCGGGCGGGGGGCTGAAAGTGGTGTCGGCGGCGGATCTGCGACAATGTCTAGATGACCTGTTGGGCGATCCGGAGGCCCGGAGGGCACTTGGAGAGGCCGGTCGGGCCGTGATCTGCGAACATCAAGGGGCGAGTCGGGCTCATTGCGAACTGGCGTTGAGTCTGCTCGACAAATCAGCGCGAGGCTGATAGGGTTCTGCACGGGAAGCGTGATGGTCTGGATCAGGGAAGACCCCGGACTTGTGCGCGAACGCCGTTTCGGAGAAGATCCGCAACGGGTAGTGGGGGGGACCCGTAGGCTTGGAGCCTGGCCTCGCGGAACTGAGGCGGGGTATGTGTGTGCCTACGCCCGGCGCGGCCCTGGACTGCCGCCGAGCTTGAGTAAGAGAATGCCGCTGCGGAAGGCAGCGGGTGGGAGCTTTGCCGATGCAGAATCGAACCTTGGCCCTCTTGAAGAACTGGCTGATGGGAAGGACGACGGGGGCCGACTCGGGAGTTGAAACGCTTGAAGTCCGGCAGATGCTGTCGGCGGCACTCCCCGCGGATGCGAGCTACCTGGATTGGGGCAACTCTCGCGTTGCCGCGATCACAGGCTCTTATATCGTCACGTTCGAGGAACACCTTGGGAACGAGCGGGCGGAACTTGTCGCTCGGGAAGTCGCCACCCGATTGGGTGTGACGGTTGAGAGCGTGAGTTCGATCGGCCGTGGTGGGTGGGCGGAGATCCGGACGCGTGGGGTGGTTTCGAAGACGGTGGCGAACCGCGTCGTCAACGACATGTCGGACGTGATCGGCATCGAGCCGAACCTGTTGCACGAGACCACGCGCGTTCCGAACGACCCGCAGTTCAACGAGCAGTGGGGTCTGCGCAACACGGGGCAGTTCATCGAGGGGCAGCTGGGCACGTTGGGTGCTGACATCAGCGTGGAAGAGGCCTGGGACGTCACGATCGGTGATCGCAACGTCGTGGTGGCGGTGATTGACTCGGGCGTTGACATCGACCACCCGGATCTCGCCCCCAACCTGTGGGTCAACCCCGGGGAAGTCGCGGGCAACGGACTGGACGACGACGGCAACGGCTTCGTCGACGACATCAACGGCTGGGACTTCGGCGTCAACGACAACAACCCGAACGACGACATCGTCGGCCACGGCACGATGGTGGCCAGCGCGATCGGCGCGGTGGGCAACAACAACCAGGGCGCCACGGGCGTGGCCTGGAACGTGCAGATCATGGCCCTCAAGATCGCCACCAGCACGGGCGGTCTGAGCAGCGCGGCGATCATCGGCGCTCACGATTACGCGACGATGATGCGGACCGAGCACGGCATCAATCTCGTCGCCAGCAACAACAGTTACGGCTTGTTTGCTCCTGAGTTCTACGAGGACCTCGTCGAGGGTCTCGTTGCTGAACGCCAGGCGATCGAGCGATTCATCGCGACGGGCGCAACGTTTGTTGCCGCCGCGGGCAACAACGGCGCCAACAACGATCTCGCGTTCACGTCGTTCCCTGCGAGCTACAACGTCCCCGGGATCATCTCCGTCGCGGCGACGACGAACTTGGACACGCTGGCCGGGTTCTCGAACTACGGGGTGCAGAAGGTCGATGTTGCGGCCCCCGGACAGAGCATCTGGATGGCGATGAACGGTGGAACGTACGGCTACGCGGACGGAACTTCGTTCGCGTCGCCGATCGTCGCCGGCATTGTTGCCCTGATCTACTCCATCAAGCCCAACGCCTCGGCGGTCGAAGTCCGGGAGGCCCTGATCGCGGGCAGCGATCCGCTGCCCGGCCTGCAGGGTCTTGTGCGCTCTGGCGGCCGCGTCAACGCGGCCCGCACCCTGCAGATCATCCAGACCGCGGGCCCCGTCGTTCGCGCGGTGACCCCGGGCCCGGTGGTCGGCCAGTTGCTGTCCGACAACACCGCTCGGAACACGGTCTCCGTCACGTTCTCCCGCGATATCGACGCTTCGCTCCTGACGACGACGGCCTTCAGCCTCCGCGGCGATGGTCTCGACAACATCTCCGGCAACGGCGACGACAACGTGATCTCGGCGAGCGGCATCACGCTCTCCTCCGACCTCCGCACGGTCACGATTACGCTGAACCTTGCGAGCTTCTCGCAGCAGCGGCTCCCGATCGACCAGTACACGATGGTGCTGGCCGCGGCGGGGTTCCGCGATACCTCCGGCAACTTCCTGAATGGCAACACGGCCGGCGGCGAGAACTACACGTACACGTTCTCGGTGGTTCCGACCACGGGCGCGTACGAGCAGAACGACACGCTGATCCAGGCGACGACGGTGGACTACGCCGCGACGGGCTCTGCCCGGTTCTCCGGCGTGACGCTCGGTGACGGGCTTTCGGGCCAGGCCGATGTGGACATCTTCAAGCTCGACCTGCCCCGTGGCGGCCTGATCACGCTTGAAACCGTGGCCCAGCGGCTCTCGGTCTCGAGCGCGTTCGACTCGTTCCTCCGCCTGTTTGACGCCAACGGCAACGAACTGGCGTCCAACGACCAGTTCGCCGGCAACGACTCGTTCATCGACTTCTTCGTGGCCACCGGCGGCATCTACTACGTCGGCGTCTCCGGCTTCGGCAACGAGGACTACGACCCCACGGTCTCGGGTGCGCCGGTTTCGCAGTCTCGCGGCGTGTACGACCTGGTCATCACGGTGGACCTCGTCGACAACGACGTCGTTCGTTACACCAGCGCGGACAACAGCCCCGCCGGCCAGACCTACCCCCTCCCGATTCCGCGGAACACCTCGGATACCTCGGGCAACACCGACGCCTTCATCGACATCACCGACACCCGCGAGATCCTGGACATCAACGTCCGCGTGGCGCTCGTTCACGACTACACCAGCGATCTCCAGATCAGCCTGATCTCCCCGAGCGGCACCACCGTTCGCTTGTTCTCCAACCGCGGGGCCAACGGCGACGATCTCGGCACCTTCGACAGCGAAGGCAACGTCCTGACCTACACGCTGTTCGATGACGAAGGCGCCGCGGCGATCTCCGCCGGTGCGGCTCCCTTCACGTCGAGCGGCTTCCGCCCCGAGCAGTCGCTGGGCCTGTTTGACGGCCAGAGCGCTGCCGGCCGCTGGACCCTGAAGATCAACGACACCGTGCCGCAGAACGTCGGCGAGCTGGTCGCGTGGGACATGGAGTTCACGTTCCAGAACGACATCTTCGGCGCGTTCGAACTCAACGACACGCTCACGACCGCCAAGCAGCTCACCGAGCTCAGCGATCCGACCGTGACGACCGCCCCGGGCACGGGTGCGGCGCAGCGTCAGGCCTTCATCGGCGACGGTGCGTTCGGCAGCTACGACCGCGACCTCTTCCGCTTCGAGGCGGCCGCGGGCGGGACGCTGACGGTTGTGGTGACTCCCACGGGCACGCTGAATGCCGCGCTGCGGCTGATGGACTCGCTGGGCAACCAGATCATCCTCTCGAACCCCGCGGGCACGACCTCGGCGCGTATCGAGAACTATGTGTTTGCGTTCAGCGGCACGTTCTACATCGGCGTGACGGACGGCAACAACATCGCGTATACCCCGACTGTCGCGAACGACGGCTCGGACGTTCTCGCGGGCACCACGGGTGGCTACACGCTTGACCTGAGCATCGCCGCGGGCGTCAGCGACGGTGGAACGACCCTCGCGGGTGACGACGTGACCGCCGCGATCAACACGACCGGTACGTTCGGCGTCGGGACGACGGGCCTTGGGTTCAACGGCGCGGAGTTCCTCGCCGGCGGCAACTCGATCCGGCAGTTCATCGGTGGCCGCGCCAGCGGGTACTCCTTCGTGAACGAAGGACCGGACGGAGCGAACTCGCTGCCCTTCTCGCTCACCGCCGCGAGCGACACGTTCAACCAGCGGCTGAGCACGATCGCGGACTTCCGTGGCATGCGTGTCGAACGCGTGTTCTCCTACGGGATCGACGACTCGTTCATCGCGATCGACATCTTCTTCAAGAACACGACCGCCTCGACGCTCACCGATGTTTCGTGGATGGAAGGCTTCAACCCCGACCCCGGTTTGGGTCTGGCCTCCACGAGCAACTCGACGGCCAGCACGATCAACGACGTTGATTCCTCGGGCAAGTTCGCGACCGCTCGGTTCAATGACTCGGTCTTCCAGAACGGTCTCACGATCGGTCTCGCGGCCCCGGCCTCGGACACTCGTGCGGTCGCGAGCGTTCTGACCGCCAACCAGGCTCCCCGCGACTCGGCGATTCTGCTGGCCGCCGGGACCACCGATCCCAACGGCACCGAGGCCGACTCGCAGCTCGCCATGTCCTTCGACATCGGCGACATCGCCGCGGGCCAGAGCACGTCCATCCGCTACTTCATCTTCCTGGGCTCGACCTTTGCGTCGGTGAACGCCCTCAACACGGCCCTGAATGCCGGCACCGGCGAAGGTCACCTGACCGCCGACTCCGCCAACCCCACCGAGGAAGCCCTAATCACCGAGAGCACCGAGACCGACCAGTCGGTCCCGACGCTGCCGTACCGGCAGTTCTTCCCTGAGGGCTTCTACGGCAGCAACGTCTACACGTTCATCCCCGTCACCAACCCCAACAACCAGGCCACCCGCGTGGTCATCGTCGCCCGCTTCGAAGCTGGATTCCGCGACGGCAACGGCATCGAAGTTGCCCGCGACCAGGTCCTTGGCGACTTCGTTCTCCCCGCCAACAGCCGCGACGGTCTGACGCTCGTGACGCCCGAACTCTTCGAGGCCGGGAACACGCTGCTGCGGGCCCGGACGGCGGCCCCGTACGCGATCGAACTTCGCTCCGAGCGTCCGGTCGCCGCGACCTTCAGCCACTACGACCTCAACCTCGTCGCCGGCTCGCCCACCGCGGTCGGCGAGTCCTTCACCACCCGCATCGAGAACACCTGGACCTTCGGCAACATGCAGAAGGGCGACGGTCACAGCGAGTTCATCACCCTCTACAACCCCAACGACGCCAACATCAAGGTCACCGCCACGTTCTACCCCTCCAACGGCGGCGCCGCCGTCACCGTGACCCGCGACATCGCGGCACTCCGCCGCTCGGGCGTCGCGTTCCTGGACTTCGACGGTGCGGACCCCGCCATCCTCGGCCTTGCCGCGGGTACCTACGGCGTGGTGCTCACCTCTCCGTCCGCGTTCATCGCCTCGGTCACCAAGTACGACAGCAACGCCGGTACGGCCGAGGGCAGCGTGGCGAACGCCGGCGCTGGCTCTCTCACCGGTGCGATCGCCGAGGGCGAGATCGGGCTCAACGGTACCGCAGAACGCATCGGCGTCCTGAATGCTCAGACCACGGCCGCCACGGTCATCTTCTCGTTCATCTTCACCGGCGGCAGCACCTACCGCACCAGCCTCGAAGTCCCGGCCCGCTCGCAGCGTGAGTTGGTGGTCACCGACCTGCCCAACTTCCCCAGCGGCGAGGCGTACGGCATCTTCTACGAGTCCAACGTCCGCGTCTCGGTGTCGATGACGTCCGAGGCGTATGGCGAAGCCGTTTCCAGCGCCACGGCCGACAAGGGCTACACGCTGTGGGGCTTCGGCGAAGGCTTCCGCCCCGGCGACAACGAAGGCCACCCCGGCGTGACCGACTACCTCCGCCTCTACAACCCCGCTTCGACCGAAACCGTCGTCGAGATCACCATCAGCTACTTCGGCCAGGCCCCCGAGACCTTCCGTCGCGTCCTCGCCGCCCGCCGTATCTCCGAGTTCAACGTCGACCAGTTCGTCAGCGGTGCGCGTCGGGCCTCGTTCCAGTTCTACGGCCTTACCGTCAAGAGCCCGACCCCGATCGTCGCCTTCATGGGCCACTACGACCGGGCGTTCCCCGGTGCGTTCGGCACCATGGGCACCCCGCTGGGCCTCAACGCCACGATCTCGTAAACCGCTGGTTTCACCCACCCGCTCAACACGCCCGGGCCCCTTCGGCCCGGGCTTTTCGTTGGATCACGACCGGCTCGGGTGCGGGCAGCCCGCAAACCTTCCCCCTTGCTCGCCTACCATCTCCATCCCGGCGCTTTGGAGCGTCGGGCTCTGACGAGGGCGTAGCTCAGTTGGTAGAGCAGCGGACTTTTAATCCGCTGGTCCTGGGTTCGAGTCCCAGCGCCCTCATTCCTCGACTCCCGGCAGGCGGTGTGCGCTTCCCCCCGTGCTTGGGTTGACCCGAGGTTGTCCAGGTCTTCGCCCCACCGCAGCGCTCCGCGCGGCAACGTGAACCGCTTCGTCGAGTTGGACACCGCAACCGGCGCAGCCACCCGCGAGTTGGCGTGCATCACCGACCGGATCCAGGGCGTGAACCGGGCCAGCGCGAACGACAGCAGCACCTCCGAGATCCTGTCGATCGGCGACGACAGATTCCTCCTCGTCGAGCATTTGGTTGGCCTCGGTGGTGAGGGCGAGCGCATCCGCGTCTACACCGCCTCGTTCGCCGGCGCGGCGGAGGTCAGTGGGCCCAACGGCCTCGGGGTACCCGGACGACCAAGACCCTGCTCCTCATTCGGAACGCCCCCGCCTCAGGTGGCGTACCCAACCCGGACAACTTCGAGCCCGCCTGGGTGGGCTCGGTGCTCGCCAACGCCAGCCAGTCCAACACTGTCATCATGATCGCGGGTTCCTCGCCCGCGGGGATGGGCGTGCTCGGCGAGGTGACTGCTGGCCGTCGGTCGCCGCCGCGGCTCGGAACGACTCAATCCATCGCAAGCGTGACCCTCGCCCGATCGGGCGGGGGTCTTTTGTTCCGAGTCTGGAGCTCAGAGCGACCAACGAAAAGCCCCCGCCACGGGGCGGGGGCTCGGTCTGCGAGGACTTTCAGGAGAATGCTCAGCAGCCAGGTAAGCTGCCGCCGCTTGCATCCCACAACGCAAAGAAGGCGATCACGTCGTCACCATCGACTCCGTCGGAGTTGTCCGTGTCGGCGCAGCTGTTGGAGCTGTCCCAATCGGCGAAGAACGCGATCACGTCGTCGCCGTCGATGCCTCCATCGTCGTTGTAGTCGGCAAAGCAGGTGTCCGCACGCCAAGTGCATGGGGGTGACACCGAAACAGCGCACGCACCGCTCAAGGCAATCACATAGTTGCCCGCGGCCTGGGCGTTGGCGGTCCAACCATTGACTACGTTCGCCGCGGCGGGGCCATCGGGTGCGCGTTCGATGTTGAAGGGGCTGTCGAGCCAGAGGTCAGTGCCCGAGCTCTGAGGATCGGTGTCGTAGCGGGAGACGGCGAGGTAATAGGTACCACCAGCAGGAAGAAGGGCGCCGCTGATACGGCTCTGCAAGCTGTTATCGCCGGGCAGACCATCGGGAACGTCATCGTTCATCACCACGCCAAAGCCCGCGTTGTTGAAGAGGAAGAGCTGGGTGTCAAAGCCAGTGTCGGGGAAGGTCGTGGCGGCGAAGGCGATATCACAGACATCGATCTGGAACATGTCAACATCGTTCCCCGAGGTGAGCGTGCCTCGAATCTGCGGAATCGACAGTCCAGAGCTCCCTGCGACGACCTGGGCATTTGCGGGCAGATCACCGGCATCGCCGCCACCGCTCACTGTTTCGAACCAGGTGTTCGCGGGTGGGCATGCGGTGAGCGTGAGAGATGTCTGTGATGTTGCGGTGCGGTCCTCAGCGTCAAAGACTGTTACCACGACAGGGATCTGTCGTGGCGTTCCCCCCTGGGTAGGAAGAGAAACGATACTCGAAAAGACGTTGTCGCCCGCAACTTCATCGCCGTCGAAACCCTCATCGTTGAGTGCAACAGTCAACTGGAAGATGTCAGCGTCCGCGATGAGATTGGTACTCGCAGGCTGTGACCCTGGAGTGACCGTGGCCCGAATCAGGACGCTCGCAAACTGGCAGTTGTCAATCTGACTGGGTGTGACGGTGGCGACCACGGAGGGCGGAACAGTCAGTCGATCAATCCAGAGTCCAAGAGTTTCAGCCGCGGCGGGCGCGGACGCGCCAAACTTGGCGACCTGAATGAAGTAGGTTTCGCCAGCAGTCAGGTTGGCCGTGAACTGCGACTGGTTTCCATCTCCGCTGTCATCGTCACAGGCGATCGAGGTGAGGCTTTCGCACGTGCCGCTGTAGAGTGCCATGACGGTATCGGAGACGTTGTTTCCGGTGGCACGCGCAATCGAGGTAGAGAACTGGAAGTTTCCAGATTCTGGGGCGGTGAACGCGTACCACACCGAGGAGTTCGTGCTGGTGACGCAACTGAAGGGCGACTCGGAAGCAAAGGCATTGCCCACGATGGACGCAGCCGGGGTCGCAACCGGGAAATCCGAGTTGGGAACGGTGATGGCGTTGAAGCAAAGGTCGTTGCTGGCGGCAGGGGGAGTCACGGTCAGCGTGGCCGTCGTTGTTGACGAGCGATTTTGGAGATCATTGATCGTGAAGGTGAGCGTGTTGGCACCCTGCTGAGCGGCCACATCAACAGGGATGTTGCCGCTGAAGATGTTGTCACCCGCCGTTGCATCGGGAGCGACACCGTTGTCAAACAGCCCGAAGACTCCCGAGAAAACAGACGGGGAAGTCACAGAAACGTCCAATCCCGTGCTGGGGGGGTTGGCACCGGGCGTCACCTGCACGGTGGCGACGGTGGTGCCGCCAGCGCGGATAGATGAAGGCGTGAGGGTGGCAACGCCGGTGGGTGGAAGTGGGTTGAGCAGCTGCTGGAAGATCAGCGTGAACTCAGTCAGAGCGCCAACGTCTCCGGCGGCGTCATCGTCAATGACAAGAGTCCAGCTTCCAAGTGAACTGCGACCGTTCACGCTTCCGAGGTTTGCAAGGGGCGTCAGGCTGTTCAGAGAAAATGTGGCCGATGCGTCAAACGAAGCTGCGCCCCCCTCGGGTCGGAAGCTCCCCGTGAAGGGTGCTGTGCCAGCAGTGATCGACGTGGCTGCCTGGTCGTCAAACACGGTGTTGGTGAAGTTGTCGCCGCCTCCCCCGACATCCGAAGCAAGGTGAATGTACTCGGTGCCGCCGGGAGGAAGGAGCACAAAGTCAAGATCGCCATCAAACGTGTGGACGATGTTGACGCGGACATTCAGGTCGCCGATCACGAACGGAAGCCCCATATTCAGGGCGACACTCACCGACGGGAAGTCGTTGATGGGGATGTTGATGGGGCCAGAAGAGATCGAAATCTGCCCCAACGCGGCTGGAGCGCATCCGGCGCACAGACCTGCCACCATGGCCAAGAGAGTTGTCCGATTCATACACATTCACCTTTCACTGATGGACGAACACAACGGGAAGCAACAGCGACGAAGCAGCGGCGTGCAAACCACGCCGCGATTCCTGGCTTCCTCGCAGAGCCGAGGAAGCACTTTCGAGAGAGCTTGCCGCCTCCCTCCCTTGGAGCGTAACACTGTGAATCGCTTTCGGGAAGAGCTTGCTGCAAAGTAGTCCCTTTGGTGCTTCTCGGGGGAGGGGCTTGGGGCTGCACGTTCGGGTCCGGTAAGAAGCAAGCTGCGAGGAACGAAGAGAAGCCACACGCGATCTTCACACTTGACGATTCGCCCGGTTCGGTGCCGAACGCTGTTTGGAGGGGTGCAAAAGGCGGAGCGGGCTCCCCGCTTGGGGAGCCCGCCGCGGAGGGTGTGTTGAAGCTCACTCAGGCCCGAGAGCGGGGGTGAGTGTGGTGATCAGCAGCCGGGGTAACCGACGCCGCTCGCGTCCCACGACGTGAAGAAGAGGATCACGTCATCGCCGTCGACACCGTCGCCGTCGTCGAGCATCGAGACCGAGACCGCGAGATCAAACTCGGTGAGGTCGGCGACGACGGTGTACCCGGCTCGGCGAGCCTGGTCCTCCCGCGGCGGCAGAATGCTGATCAGCAGGGCAATCACCGCGATTGCGACCGGCAACTCGATGGGGTAAACGCCCGGCTGTTCGTCTTCATCATGAGTCGCTCCTTCAACCAGCCCGCGTTCACCACCGACGACCCCTTTGCGCAACTCATGCCCTGCCCGCCCCCCGGCTCCGGCGTCTTTCGCCAAAGTCAAACGGGATCAGCACGCCTGCCCGATTCGGCCCCAGGGCCCAGCCCCTCCCCGCACCCGCTGTCCGTCGTTCCGACTCCCTATGCTCCCGATTCGGGGGTGGGGAGTGGGGCCCCCCCATCGGAGCACGGATGTGATGGTGTCGCTGAAGGTGTTGCACGCAAACTGGTCGGACTCTCTCCTGCACCTCTGGGCGGAGGATGCCGCCGCGTTCCGTGCCGCGATCGAGGCAGGAAGAGACCAGGTCACCCCCGCGGATGACCTCACGCACCCTTGGTCCGCCGACCCGGCGTCCATTCTCCAGGCCATCCACGCCACCGGGATCCGCGGCGAGGGCCCCGTTGAGTCCACCCTTCGCGTCCGCCTCCCCGCCCGTGGCGGAAAGCTCGCTCCCAGCTTCGGCCTCGGTTCCGCGATCGGCATCGTCCCCGAAGCGGACGAGACGCCCGTTTCGCTCATCACCTGCACCGTGAAGACCCTTGCGTTGCCGCCGGCACTCGCCGCCCGCGTTCTCCTCGAACTCGTGGAGACCGATGCGTCGTCCGGTGCCGCCGAGTGGTGGCACGGCGCGGGCTTCGTGTACTTCCGCGAAGCCGCGCGGCTGGCCCGGCACGTTCTCGCGCAGCAGCGGTTCGTCCCCATGCTCGTTCAGTCGGTCTCCGGCGAACTTCGTGGCGCGTGGTACCCGTGGCTCAGCGATCAGGCCTCCGCCGCCCGCATGGCCCAGTTGCTTCACGCCATGCCCGGTGCCGCCCGTTGCTCGGTTGATCAGCTCAAGGGCGATGGTGCGGCCATCACCGAGGACTTCATCGCGGCGGTCGTTGATGCCGATTGCCGCGAGACGCTGATCCGCGAGGACTTCGGCGCTGCCCTCGAGGGGCGCGATCCGGTTGTCGATCCGCATGTCGCCTGGCTCGGCACGCTGCTGGGGCACGAGCGTCGGGTCGGTGGCTCGCCCGCGGCACGTCAGGACCTTGTCAAGCGCGTGCGCAGCTGGGTGGGGCTCCTCGAAGAGCGCGGCGCGAGTTCCGCGTGGCGATTGCTGTTCCGTTTGGTCGAGCCGCAGATCGTCGGCCTGAGCCCGAGCGAAACGCCGGACCCCAACGTCGCTTCGTGGGTGTTGCACTTCCACCTCCAGTCTGTCGACAAGCCGTCGCTCATCGTCGACGCCGAAGACCTCTGGCTCGTCACCGGCGACAGTGTCACCGTTCAGGGGCGCCGCATCGATCGCCCGCAGGAACTGCTTCTGGGCGAACTCGGGCGCGCCATGCGGCTCTACCGCAAGCTCGAATCCGCCCTGGATGAGTCCGAGCCGACGAAGCTCGAGCTGAACACCAAGCAGGCGTACGAGTTCCTCCGCGAAGTTCGCCCGATCCTGCTCGAGCAGGGCTTCGGCGTGCAGAGCCCCGATTGGTGGGACACGCCCGCAGCGAGGCTTGGTGCTCGTCTGCGTCTCGAAAGCCCCGATGGAAGCCTTGCCGATCTCACGCGCCCCGGGCTCTCTGCCGCGGCATCGCCGAAGCTCGGCGTCGGCGCGCTGGTGAAGTACCGCTGGGAAATCTCGCTCGGCGATGCGACGCTCACGCTTGCTGAGTTTGAGCAGCTCGCGTCCCGCAAGGTGCCGCTTGTTCGTGTCAACGGCCGCTGGGTCGAGATCCGTCCCGAGGACGTGCAGGCCGCGATCAAGTTCATCCGCGAGAACCCGGGTGGCGAGATCAAACTCGCCGACGCGCTCCGTCTGGCGTTCAACACCGACCTCCGCCAGACTGGTATCGGCGTCGTCGGCGTCGAGGCCACCGGCTGGCTCCACGCCTTCCTCAACAGCGAATCCGCGGGCCACGTGCTGAAGGAGATCGAATCGCCCAAGCACTTCCGCGGCACGCTCCGACCCTATCAGCTCCGCGGCGTGTCGTGGCTTGTGTTCCAGGAACGACTGGGCTTTGGCGTCTGCCTCGCGGACGACATGGGTCTGGGTAAGACCGTTCAGCTCCTCGCGCTCCTCGCATGGGAACGCGAAGGCCTTGAGGCGCACGAGCCCGGCGATCACATCCCCGCGCCCGACGCACCTCGCGTTTCTCCGACTCTGCTCGTGGTGCCCATGTCCGTCGTCGGCAACTGGATCCACGAGTCTGCGCGATTCTGCCCGCACCTGCAGCTCCTCGTCCACCACGGCAACACGCGCCTCGCCGGCGATGAGTTCATCGCCAAGGTTGGCAAGAGCGACCTCGTCATCACCACGTACGCTCTGGCCCACCGCGATCGTGAGCTCCTCGCGAAGATCCAGTGGGGTCGCGTCGTGCTCGATGAGGCCCAGTACGTCAAGAACGCAATCTCCAAGCAGTCGCAGGCGGTTCGCTCCCTGCAGGCCGGCCACCGCGTCGCGCTCACGGGTACGCCCGTCGAGAACCGCCTCACCGAACTCTGGTCCATCATGGACTTCCTCAACCCCGGCTACCTCGGTACCGCCGGTGGCTTCCGCCAGAAGTTCGCGGTCTCCATCGAACGCTACCACGATCGCGCACGGGCCGATCAGCTCCGCGGCCTCGTTCGGCCCTTCGTTCTTCGCCGACTCAAGTCCGACCCGACTGTCGTCGCCGACTTGCCCGAGAAGCTCGAGTCCAAGGAGTTCTCGCACCTCACCGGCGAGCAGGCTTCTCTCTACGAGTCCTGTGTTCGCCGCATGCTCGGCGAGGTCGAGGAAACCGAGGGCATCCGCCGGCGTGGGCTGGTTCTTGCCGCGCTGGTTCGCCTCAAGCAGATCTGCAACCATCCCGCGCTCCTGCTCAAGGAAGGCAAGAACGGTGCGGGGCCGATCGACCCCAACCGGTCCGGCAAGTGCATCCGACTTCTGGAGATGCTTGAGGAAGTCACGGCCGAGGGCGATCAGGCTCTGGTGTTCACCCAGTTCCGCGAGATGGGCGACCTTCTCGTTCCGATGCTCCAGCACCACCTGAAGCGGTCTGTCCTCTTCCTCCACGGTGGTACGACCCAGACCCAGCGCCAGGCCCTCGTCGAGCAGTTCCAGAAGGCCGACGGCACCAGCCCGATCCTGGTCCTGAGCCTCCGCGCCGGTGGCGTTGGTCTCAACCTGACTGCCGCGACGCACGTCTTCCACTTCGACCGGTGGTGGAACCCCGCCGTCGAGAATCAGGCCACCGACCGTGCGTACCGAATTGGGCAGACGCGAACTGTTCAGGTTCACAAGTTCGTCATCCGCGGCACGCTGGAAGAGCGGATCGACCAGATGATCGAGAGCAAGACCGAACTGGCCGAGAACATCATCGGCGCGGGCGAGAACTGGCTTGCCGACCTCAATACCGACCAACTCAGGGAGATTCTCACCCTCCGCAACGATGCGGTGGATGACGAGGTATGACCTAGCGGCCCACGCCCTCCCGTTCACGATTTTCGGGAACCGTTGGGGCGTTCGGGCGTCCATAGATACGTGGTTTCAGCCCCCGGGGGGTTCGGGGGCAAGGAGTTCGATCGATGAACCGAACGCGCCAGTCCGCTCTCGTCTTCTTCGCGGGCCTTGCCCTCGCGGCCACCAGCCTTCCGGCGTTGGGGCAGTCCTCCAAGTCGAAGGGCTCCCAGCCCGCGGCGAGCTCCCCGGCCACCCCCCCGCCCGCGTCGAACCCTGCTGGACGCAAAGAACCCGAAACCGGCCCGTTCCTGACGCGCGACGGCCTCAAGGAATGGAACATGGTATATACCGTGACCATTCACTCTGACCGGGTCGACCAGACCAAGCCGGTTCGCGAGGGCCCCACGAGCAAGTCGGGGAAGGCGCCCAAGATCACGCCCTTCGAGTTCGAGACGGCCGGCATCATCTTTCCACAGATCCCCGAGACCGCCTCGAGCGAAAGCGAAGAGTTCGTCGCCGGGTCGACGGGTCCGCAGGCGCAGGGCTTCCGTGGCGTGCTTCGGGTGGACGATGCCGTCGTTGACTCGGAGCCGGCGATGCTGAAGGGGTACCCCGGCAACAGCCTCTTGGGCCGCTGGGACGCCGGCGAGCGGGGGAAGACCCTCAAGGCTCGCGAGGTTCAGCTTGAAGTGACCATCCCCATGCGGGCGTGGAAGGTGACGTACGACGAGGCCGGAGCGATGAAGCTCCCGTGGCCCGGATCGTGGCCCAAGGTGGCCCAGTCCACGTTGGCGCCTCAGCTCTTCATTGAGAACGGGCTCGACGCCTCCGGGCAGGTTGCGAAGTACGACGATGCCGCGATCCAGCGGGCCCTCGACCTTTGGAAGGCCGAGTGGAAGCTCTCGGATTTCAAGGCCGTGAGCCCTGCGGCCCTCGCCAAGATGATCACGGCGAAGGTCTGGCAGACGGTGCAGCCCAACGGCGACGGTCTTACGTTCCGCCCCCGCACGGGTGAGCTCGCCGGTATCGCCCTGAAAGACCCCTCCATGACGCTGATCGACGGCAAGGGGTCCGAGCACGACATGACAGTGCTCCTCGCGGCCCTGATGCGGAAGGCCGGTCTCCCGACCCGCCTTGTCGTCGGGTACGAGGCCGGTGACAAGGGCGACCGCTGGCTCGACAAGGGCGGCAAGTCGAGCAAGCTCCGCACCTGGGTCGAGTTCTGCCTGTACGACGAGAAGAACAACACGATCAACTGGATCCCGGTGGACGTGGTCAAGCTTCGCAAGTCCAGCAATCGTCCCGCCGCGCTCGACCGCCCGTGGAAGTACTTTGGTACCAACGATCAGCTCGACCACATCCTCCCGTTCGCGTTCCACTTCCATCCCCCGACGGACGTGGTGAGCTACGGCTCTCCCGGTTTCTGGGGGTGGTTCGTTTCACCCAAGGCCCCCGAGCAGGCCGAGCAGGCCATCCGAATCTCGGCTTCCTCCCAGTCGAAGCGCGCCAACGAGCCGGACAACGCCAAGAAGCCCAAGCGGAACTGATCGCGCGGCCGGTTGTGATCCGCGGGCGTACTCAGTACGCTCGGGCCGGGAGGTGACACATGCGTCAATGGGGTTGGACCCTCATCGTCTTCGCCGCGATCTCCGCGCTCCTGCCGTACCTCGGTATGCAGCTCATCCTTATGGCCTGGGTTGATCTCTGGGGGCCCACCATCGGCTGGCTGATTCGGATTGCCTTCGTGCTCGTCGGCATTGGGTTGCTCATCGCTTCCGCACGGCAACCTGCTCCCTCGCAGCCATGATCTCTTGGACGTCGGTTCGCAGAATGAACTTGGGCTGGTTCCGGAACCCGGATCGACGGCGTGTCATGGCGGTCGGAAGATGATTGGGCTTGGTGTGGTGCCGGTGGTGGGGGGGCCGCGGCGGTCGCTAGGCGCAACGATTGACGCTCACCCCCACCCGGAGGGCTACCGCGTCTCGGCTTGCTGGTCCTGCGGATCCTGAATCGCCGATAGGCCATAGATTCATGCCCCGAAGCGCGGGCATTGGGATCTCCTCACCCCTTCGGGGCGGAGAGGAACTCGGGAGACCGGGCCGCTCGGCTCGGCGTGGTTCATTCGAGAAGGAGAAAGCGGAATGGGTACATCGCAGAATCGCCGTCTTGGGCTTGGGATCGCCGCGGCCGCAGTCCTCGCCGCGGTCACCGGCCAGGCGCAGGCGCAGTGGGTTTCCGGGGCCGGATTGATCTACTTCAACTCGGGCAAGGTCGGTATCGGCACCGCCACCCCGACCGGACAGTTGCACGTGGTCGGCAGCACCGGGGTTGGGACGGTTCGGGCGGAGAACGACGGGAACGGGGCGGCCGTGATCGGCTGGTCGCGGGCGTCGAGCGGCCTGACCTACGGCACCTACGGCCAGGCGCACTCGACCGGCGGCTACGGCGCGCTGGGTTGGGCGACGAACACGACGGGCACCACGATCGGCGTCTACGGCCAGTCGGACAGCCCGAGCGGCTTTGGCGGCTTGTTCAAGGGCGGTCAGTTTGGTGTGTACGGCTGGCCCACGGCCACGACCGGCAACACCGTCGGCGTCTACGGTCGCGTGAGCAGCCCCAACGGTTGGGGCGGCATCTTCAAGGGCGGGTACTACGGCGTTTGGGGTGAAACCAACCAGACCAACGGCTTTGGTGGGTACTTCCTTGGCCGCGGGTACTTCCGTGACAACGTGGGCATTGGCACCACGACCCCGGGCTTTCCGCTCGAGGTCATCGGTAGCACGACGACCGCGACCGTGCGTTCGAGCAACTCCGCCACTACGGGCTCGACGGTCGGTGTGCAGGGTGACGTGAGCTCGACGGAAGGCGTGGGCGTTCGCGGCAACGCGACGGCGACGACGGGCACCCCGATCGGCGTGTACGGCACGACCCCGTCCACCTCGGGCGTGGGCGTGAGCGGCTTCGCGAACTCGACGACCGGCTTCTCGCGCGGCGTGGAGGGGTACTCCACCAGCGCGGGCGGCGCGGGTGTGTACGGCATTTCAGACTCTGGGACAGGGGCCTGCAACGGCGTCTTCGGTACAGCCTCGACCACGGAGTCCGGCGCTGGCGTGCGGGGCGAGACCAGCGCCACCACCGGCACCGCGTACGGCGTCCTCGGCGTTGCTCCCGGCGGTGCGGGCGTCAACGTGTTTGCTCTGTACGCACAGGGCAACACCGGCGCGACGGGTACCAAGAGCTTCCAGATCGATCACCCGCTCGATCCCGCGAACAAGATCCTCAACCACTTCTCCGCCGAAGGCCCCGAGCCTTACCTGATGTACCGCGGCAACGTGGAGCTCGATTCTCGCGGCGAGGCCGTTGTGCAGCTTCCGGCCTACTTCGACGCGATCAATCGGGATGTGCACTACCAGCTCACCCCGATCGGGGCGCCCGCGTTGCTCTACATCGCGGAGAAGGTGACGAACAACCAGTTCAAGATCGCCGGCGGCCAGCCCGGGATGGAGGTCTCCTGGATGGTGACCGGCATCCGGAGCGACGCCCACTGCACGACGTTCCCGATGCCCACGGAGCTCGAGAAGCCCGCGTCGATGCGGGGCAAGTACCTCGACCCGGCGGCCCATGGCCAGCCGAAGGACGCGGGCGTTGCGGCCCAGCCGCGGGTGACTCCCCGGGTTCCGGCGGCGGTGAAGCCGGCGGCCCCGGCGGCGGCACGTCCGGCGACGACCCCGTCTCCGGCGGTTCCGCAGCCGGCCTCGGCGTCGCCTTCGGCGATGCGTTGATCGGCGACAGCTGGACTTTGGTTCAATAACACGCCCGCCCGCCGTACTGGCGGGCGGGTTTGCTTTTGGACGGTATGAGCGGGGGAACCGGGTGCAACTCGGGGGCGGGTGGTTCGTATGGAAGGGGGCTATCCGCGAGGACGTTCTGCGCGCGGATCGCATACGCTGATGCTCGACCAATGGGAGCTCGACATGCGGGAAGCCACGAAGCGCCGTGCGTTTACAATGATTGAGTTGATGATCGTGGTGGGGGTGATCGCCATTTTGGCGTCGCTGACGCTGCTGATCGGCAAGCGGATGGTGGACAACGGGCGTCGCCAGGCGACCGAGGATGTGCTGCACACGCTGGACACGGTTCTTCAGGCGTATGCCTCGGACGGGAAGGTGGACGGACGGGTTCCGTCTTACTTGACTGTTGCAGGCCGCGCATGGCCGATGTCGGACGTCCGGGACATGACCAACTCGGTCTCCGCGGCCGATGCGGCGCGATTTGGCATCAAGCCCGGCAATCAGATGATCAACGGGGTGGGGCTGTTCATCGCGATGGTGCAGTCGAGCGATAATGAAGCGGCGAAGGCTGCACTCGGGCATCTTCCGGCGAAGTTCACCGGGTTGTACGACCCGGACGGCGACCGTGCGGACTCGCAGCCGGAGCTGATGACGGCGTTTGACGCGTGGGGGAAGCCGATCCGGTTCGTGCATCCGGCATTGGATGGGATTCAGAAGCTCAACAACGGGTTCTTGCAAGCAGCACCGACGGCGACGTGGGGGACGCAGCAGGTTCGGCGGGACTTTGGGTGGTCGGCCGGTGAGCCGTCGAACGCCCAGGATTTCGGGGACGCGGACGTGGGGCAGTGCGAGGGATCGACGCCGTACCTTTACTCGGTGGGCCCGGACGGGGAAACCGGGTACGACAGCAGGACGGGTTCAGACCTCGATCCCGACAACGTGTACACCCGCAAGCCGAAGATGCCGAACGGGAGAAGGACCGCGGGTTCGTGAGCGTGCAGGCGGTCGATTCGGGGGACAACTGGCCGCGAGGGCTCGGGACGGCTATAGTGGGACGTACGCCGGGGTGTAGCGCAGCTTGGTAGCGCGTTTCGTTCGGGACGAAAAGGTCGTAGGTTCAAATCCTATCACCCCGATTGACGATTAAAACGCCCGCGAGTGATGCTTGCGGGCGTTGTCGTAGGGACTCCTTGTCCATCCATCGCTGAACAACCACAGACGGGCATGTTCACCGCTTCCTTTCATCGCGACATTGACGATCCATGGCGCCGCATGGAGCCGATTCGGATCGGTCCGATGTCACGATGGATGCGCGAACCTGACGGATACGTGACCATCGCACAGGACTCGCAGCCTGTCGCCCGGATCGACGCGTATGCCGAGTGCGAAGGCGCTTTTCTGGAACTGATCGTCTGGCGCGCCACCGTTGTGTTTGGCTGGAGTGACGTGGTGCATCTGGTCGATCCGGTGTCACGGCGGAATCAAAGCGTGGCTTGTGACGGCTACTTCGGCCATTTGTACCCGCTTGACTCTCAGCTCTTGATCGCATCGGCGTCGGAGCTGATCTGCATCAGCGCTGAATGGAAAGAAATCTGGCGCCGCGGCAACCTTGGCGTGGACGGGGTGGTCGTCAATAGCGTGTCGGACGGCACAATCGAAGGAAGCGGAGAGTGGGATCCGCCTGGCGGTTGGCGACCCTTTCGATTGGACTCGGAGACGGGCGATTACCCCGTTGATGCGGGCTAGGGCTGTCGATCTCGCCCAGCGAGTGTCACCCCGACTTTGCAGACTTGATGGCCTTGGCACGTGCCGAGGCCATTTGCATTCATGGGAAGTGCAACCACGTCCCATCACGCCGAGTTTGGCTCGCAGAACGCCCGCGGGTCGTCGACCTTCGGGCGTTGTCGTTTTGGTGTTTGTGAGCCCCTCGACTGAGCCTCTGGGCACGCACACTGGCGTTGCCCTTGTCAGAGGGGCCGGGTTCCGTACATCAAGAATCTATTGAAATCGTGAGGTCCTGCCCGCCGCGGCGTCGCTTGACGGCCGGAGATCGGGCTTGCCTGGCCATTGTGTGGTCCGAGCGGGCTTGGAGTCGTTCTTAAGAGTGGAGCAGTGCTATGCGTATGCGAGCGGGCTTTTCGCCCATCTGTGTCGTTCGTCTGACCCCCGTCATGTGCCTCGCGGCTGCTGCCGGATTGATGACGTTGGTCTCGGGCGTTTCTGCCCAATCCATCACGAGCATCGGCATGCCGCCGGGCGGTTCATTCTCCATTGCGAACGCCGTGAGTGCCGATGGTTCCACGGTCGCTGCCACCGTTGATATGACGAGTGCCTATCGCTGGACGTCGTCTGGGCTGGTCGGCATCGGCCTGCTCCCCGGTGCCTACGCGACCTCGGCGGACGACATCAGTTCCGACGGGTCGGTGATTGTCGGCAGCGTGTTTTTCGATTCTCCGGAAGAGACTGTCCGTGCTCATCGTTGGACAACCTCGGGCGGTCTGCAGGACCTGGGTTTGCCTTCCTCTGGCGTGGCGTCGGTTGGCTCTGGCGTCAGCGGCGACGGCAACGTTGTGACGGGATACTCGTTCGACGCTGACTTCAACACCACGGCGTTCCGCTGGACCAGCGGAGGGGGCATGCAGTCCATCGGCACGCTTCCGGGCGGGATAAGTTCCGAGGGACGCAAAGTCAGCCGCGATGGCAGCACGATCATCGGAATCGCGGGCACGCCCCAGGGCGACCGCGCCATCACATGGACCGAGTCCGGCGGCATGCAGAGCCTGAGCCTGCTCTCACCCGGCGATAGCGGGTCGAGCGCGTGGGGAGTGAACGCCAACGGCACCGTCGTCGCGGGTTCCAGCGGCAGCACCGCGGTCATCTGGACCAACGGCGTGGTCCAGGACATCGGCATGCTCCCCGGCGCTACAAATGCCATCGCCTACACGCTGAGCGACGACGGCGCGCTCGTCGGCGGCTACAGCTTCTTTGGCTTCGAAGCGACGGCCACGCTCTGGTCGCAGGCGCTGGGCACGGTCGATCTCAACACCTATCTCCCGACGATCGGCGTTGACCTCACCGGCTGGGAGCTTGACTACACGCGTGACATCTCCGCCGACGGCACCACCATCGTCGGCGACGGTCTATTCAACGGCGAGCTCCGCAGCTGGGTCGTCACGATCCCATCACCAAGCTCGGTCGCGCTCCTCGGCCTTGGCGGACTGATGGCTGCGCGTCGTCGCCGCTGAGTTGGCATCGAGTCCTCGCTTCGGTCCTTCCGCTGGGCATCCGTGCTCAGCACAAACGCGGGTTCATCAAGATCTCCCGCACATGTGGATCCTCCAACCCATCTGCGACCCCGGCGGTCAACACGCTGGGGTCGCTTTCGATCAGCGGTCTGCGGTCTCGTCGTTGCATGACGTGACTTCGATACACTTCACGCCATGGTTTCGCACGACTCCTCACCCGACCCGGGCCCCTCATCACCGACACCCCCCGCATCCCCCCAGGCGGACGCGACCATCCTGATGGTTGCGGCGGCGAACGGGGACAAGGACGCGGCAGAGCGGTTGCTGCCGCTGGTGTACGAGCAGCTGCGCAAGGCCGCGCAGATCAGTATGCAGAACGAACGCACCGGGCACACGCTCACGGCGACGGCGTTGGTTCACGAGGCGTACTTGAAACTGGCCGGGGCGCGTGAGGTGCCCTGGGCGGGGCGCGGGCACTTTTACGCTGCGGCGGCGGAAGCGATGCGGCAGATCCTGCTCGATCACGCCAAGGGACGCATGCGGCTGAAGCGTGGGGGAGTGCCTGATGGAGAAGGTGGGCGGGTTCAGCGTGTCAGCGACTTCGAGGATGTCGCCGGGCTGTCGCAGCGGGAGCCCGAAGAAATCGTGAGGTTCGACGAACTGGTTGGTCGCTTGGAGGCTGAGTCCCCGGACGGCGCGGCCGTCGTGCGTCTGCGGTTTTTCGCGGGGCTGAGCGTCGAGCAGACGGCCCAGGTGCTTGGGCTCTCGGCGAGCACGGTGGATCGGCGCTGGGCGTTCGCGCGGGCGTGGTTGTTTCAACGCCTGGGCAAGCAGACGTGAAGGAATGACATCATGGCCGGGAAGGTGCAGGAGATCTTCGAGTACGTGATCGACATCGACGGGGCCGAGCGTGCAAGGTATCTCGCGAGCGCGTGCGGCGACGATGCGGCGTTGCGGGCGGAAGTCGAGGGGTTGCTTCGTGCGCACGAGGGCGCGGCGAAGTTCTTGGCCTCTCCCACGGCGGAAGGGGGCTTGGCTTCCAAGTCTGCACCAGCGGCGACCATCGCCGCGCCGCCGCTCGAAGGTCCCGGGACGCGGATCGGGCCATACAAGATTCTGCAGGCCATCGGCGAGGGTGGCTTCGGCTCGGTCTTCATGGCCGCGCAGGAGAAGCCGGTTTCGCGCAAGGTCGCGCTCAAGATCATCAAACTCGGCATGGACACGCGGCAGGTGGTTGCCCGCTTCGAGCAGGAACGGCAGGCGCTGGCGATGATGGACCACCCCAACATCGCGAAGGTGCTTGATGCCGGCGCGACCGAGACCGGGCGGCCGTTCTTCGTGATGGAACTTGTCAAGGGCGATCCGATCGTTGAGTACGCCGACAAGAACAACCTCTCCATCGAGGATCGACTGGAGCTCGTTGCGCAGGTGTGTAGCGCCGTGCAGCACGCGCACACCAAGGGCATCATCCACCGCGACATCAAGCCATCGAACATTCTCGTGAGCACGCAGGACGGCAGGCCGCACACGAAAGTGATCGACTTTGGCATCGCCAAAGCGACGGCGAGCAAGTTGACGGATAAGACGCTCTTCACGGAGCACAAGTCGCTCATCGGCACGCCCGAGTACATGAGCCCCGAACAGGCCGGGGGCAACCTCGACATCGACACACGGACGGATGTGTACTCGCTGGGCGTGCTGCTGTATGAACTGCTCACGGGCACCACGCCCTTCAGCGGCAAGGAACTCCGTTCCGCTGCGTATGCGGAGATCCAGCGGATCATCCGCGAGGTCGACCCCCCGAAGCCCAGCACGCGGATCAGCCACAACACGGACACGATCGACAGTGTTGCCGCCAGGCGGCACACCGAGCCCAGGCGGCTGGGCACGCTCGTGCGTGGTGAACTGGACTGGATCGTGATGAAGGCACTGGAAAAGGACCGCCAGCGCCGATACGAGACCGCCAGCGGTTTGATGATGGATATCAAGCGATACCTCAGCGACGAGGCGGTTCTGGCGGCGCCGCCGAGCCACGCCTACCGCTTCAAGAAGTTCGTCACGCGGAACAAGGGCGCGGTGCTGGCGGGCGGGGCCGTGGCATCGACGCTGATCCTGGGGCTTGCTGGCACAGCGTGGCAGGCGAGGGTGGCCAACGGGCAGCGCGATGCGGCAGTCGCGGCGCAGATCTCGGAAGCCGAGCAACGCAAGGCGGCCGATGCTGCGCGGGCCGAGGCGGTGATGCAGGAAGCAAAGGCCAAAGCACAAGAGGCCGAAGCCATCAAGCAAGCATCGGAAGCAAGGATCCAGGCAGCCGAGGCGAAGAAGCAGGCCGAGATCGCCGACGCGGTGGCGACGTTTCAGACCGAAATGCTGGCGGCGGTGGATCCGAACCAACTGCCCAAGGACCCGGTGACCAACCAGCCGATGAAGGATGCCGTGACGGTGCTGCAGATGCTGCAGGCGGCGGTGAGGGTGCTCGATGAGGGCGACAGCGCCCTCAAGGACCAGCCGCTTGTGGAGGCCCGCGTGCGGAACACCATCGGCACGACGTTGTACGAGCTCGCTCGCTACGACGAAGCCGAGCCCAACCTGCGGAAGTCAGTAGCGCTCCGCCGGGCATCTCTCCCCGCAGGGCATCCGGACATCGCGGCGGGCCTGCTGAGTCTGGTGTGGCTCCTGCAAGAGCAGCATCACTACGCCGAGGCCGAGTCGCTTGCCCGAGAATCACTGGCGATCTGCCGTGCCGCGTTTCCTGCTGAGCATCCGGGCATTGCGGCCACCCTCAATAACGTGGCGCTGCTGCTGCAGGACCAGAACAAACTCGATGAGGCCGAGCCGCTCTTCCGCGAAGCGTTGGCGATCAGACGAGCCGTTCACCCAGCCGGGGACCCGCAAGTCGCTCGCGCCCTTGACAACCTCGCGAAACTCCTGCAGATGCAAAGGAAGATTGACGAGGCCGAACCGCTCCAGCGCGAAGCGTTGGCGATCCGCCGCGCGGCGTTCTCCGTGGGGCATCCGGAGGTCGGCATGGGCCTCCACAACCTCGCGCTGATCCTGTTCGATCAGACCAAGTTCGCGGAGGCCGAGTCGCTCTTCCGCGAATCGATGGCGATTTATCGTGCCAGCCTCCCTGCCGGGCACCTGAAGATCTCCGATTGTGTGAACAACCTCGCGTTGGTACTGCAGGTCCAAAGCAAGTTCGCCGAGGCCGAACCTCTGTTCCGCGAGGCGATGGCGATCCGCCGCGCGGCGCTTCCCGCTCGGCATCCGGACATCGCCGTGACCCTGAGCAACCTTGCGTCGCTCCTGCAGATCCAGAACAGAATCACCGAGGCGGAGCCTCTCCGCCGTGAAGCGGTCGAGATATGGCGGGCCGCCCTGCCCGCTCGCCACCCGAACATCGTCTCCGGCCTGAACAACCTGGCGTTGGTGCTGCAGACCCTGAACAAGTTGGATGAGGCCGAGGCGTTGTATCGCGAAGCGATGGCGATCGATCGCGCATCCAACCCCGCGGGGCACCCGGACATGGCCAACGCCATGAGCCACTTGGCGAGGCTCTTGCAGGACCAGAACAGACTCAACGAGGCCGAACCGTTCCTCCGCGAAGTGCTGGAGATCCGTCGCAGGGATTACCCCTCTGGGCACCTGTTCATCGCCACCAGCCTCAGCAACCTGGCACGCGTGCAGCACGGGCTTGGTAGGACCGTCGAAGCGAGAGCATGCTGGGACGAGGCCATCGCCATCGTGCGCCAGAGTTCTCCCGACGGTTCACCGGACCTCGCCCGCGTGCTCTGGCGGTCGGGCACGGCTCGGCTTGAGAACAAGGACCTCTCAGCCGCCCTTGCGGAACTCGAGGAGGCCGTAACGATGGCCGAGAAAGTGCTACCCGCGGACCACGCACACCTGAAGGAGTATCGGGAGACGTTGACGAGGTGTATGGCGGCGATGGCGAAGTAGGACAAGCCATGTGGTCTTCGCGGAGCTCGATCTGGCTCAGAACACCTGTGCGCGGCTCGCGGATGGAGAGATGCCTGCGCGGGTACGGAAAGCGATTCTGAAAGCAACTTGCCTCAGGGCGCTGTGGCGCATGCCGATACCATCGCCGCGGCTACATCCGATTCGGCGACGCCAACCTACTGCTTGAAGTCGGTGTCCTCAACAGAGGTCAGCGTGTCGCCCGCCTTGACTCGGTCGCTTGATCGTGGGAGAACTTTGTGCTAAGCCCCGCCACTGGGGCCGACGATCGCGCTCACGCGGGCTTCGTGGCTGAGATGAGCACTGCGGGCATAGGCAGGAGGTATCGCGGATCGGTGTGGTGCGGGATGCGCTGGGCGGTGACCCTTTGACTCATGTGATCGCGGATGGCATCCAGCGCTGCGGGCGTCTGGGCCTTGAGCAGGCCCGATGTGCGGACACCCGCTTCCAGCATGATCTGGAAGAGAGCATCAGGGTCCGCAAGCGTGAGCGTGATGGGCAGCGCCCTGAATCCGACGTCGGCAAACCCCACATCGCCAAGCACGCGCAGGGCCTCGTGAGAATCCGCGAATCGGAACATCGGCGGGCCGGGCGGTACTCCGATGTTGACGATGCCATGCTTCTCGACTGCCTCCAGCACGATGGCGAAGGGAACGGTCTGCGGCGGCGGTTCCCACACCGTGAACGCCAGGCGTCCACCGGGACGCAGCACTCGGAAGCACTCCGCGAGCGCCCGAACTGGATTCGCCAAGTGGAGCACGCCGAAGTTCATCATGACCGCGTCAAACTCTGCATCAGGCAGGGCAAGCTTCTCGGCATCACCTTCCTTGAACTCGACGCCCGGCCACTTACGCTGTGCGAGCGCGACCATCTCGGCGGCGAAGTCCACGCCAAGCACACGTGCCCCACGGGCCGCGGCGGCGGCGGTCGCGTCGCCGGGCCCGCACGCGACATCGAGCAGCCGGATGCCGGGACCAGTACCGAGGGCATCCAGCATGGGCACGATCGACTGACCGGTGGCACCGACGAACGCGGCATCGTACCGCTCGGCAACGGCCCGCCAGCCGCGGTGTTCGAAGTGCTTGAAGGGTTGGAACGCGGCCTCGGCGGTGTCGGACATGACGGCATCGTAAGCTATCGGCGGTTCACTTGCGGCTTCGGCAGCGTGAACCTGCGGGGGCGGCGTGATTCCGGCAGCAACGGGGGAGTGCATGGATGAGTAGAGGCGGCGGGATCGGGGGAGGTTCCCAACATGCTTCGGCCAGATGCACATGTTGGTCCGCACGATGCACCGCCGGTCGCCCGTGGCTCGCTCGCCCGTTCTGGGCTCATTTGGCGGTGTCGACGTTCATGCTGGAGAGGCTGGCATTCTCATCTGGTTGGAGGCGGAGCCTCGACCCAGAACCACCGCGGATGTCGCGTTCCTTGAAGCCGGTCGCTTGGTCCTTCGGATACTTGGCGGCGCGTGCGGCTGTGACCACCGGGTCGATCGTGTCGGGGCTGCCGTGGAAGGCCAGACAGTTGGCGGCGAGTGTGATCGGAAGCGTGACGCCGAGAGAGCCGTCGGTGTTGGCGGACAGGGGCGGCTCTGCGGGTTGATCATTGAGCGGAACGACTGCCCACGACGGCGCGGCGTTCGCCGGATCGCGGAGTTTCGCGCTGGTCCGACCGATCATGACCCCGAGCGATCAGGAGCGAGCGCGTGCGGTACCGGACGACGCGCCGACGAGCAACGCGCTGAGGGCGCAGACGCCGACGATCGACCAGAGGGTGATGAGCAGATAGGTCTGATCGTGGTCCGGACTGGAGCGCTCATCGAAGAAGGCCTTGCGGACCGCGCGATCCAAGGCCGCGCGCGGGGCGAGGGTCGGATCGGCCGCGGCGGCTGCCTGCCACGCCTTGTTGGCCTCGGGCCAGTTGCCCATCTTGCCGGTGCGCATGACGGCGGGGAACGCCACCAGCCCGGCGAAGGCCAGGCAGACGGCCACACCGGCCCATCGGACCCACGCCGCCTGCCGGATCAGGCTGATGACGCCCAGCACGACGAAGATGATGGCGATGAACGACGGGATGATGACCGCGGTCATCTTGTTGGCCTCGGGCGGCGCGGAGAAGAAGGCAAAACCGCCAGCGGCGAGGATGAGCGGAGCCGCAACGAACAGGACCATGTGTGGCTTCATGCAGGATGGTAGGGCGGGAGCCGCGCGGGGCGGGGCCGCGACAGAACCAACTATCTGGGCGCGACCTTGCACGTCGAGATCTTCAGGGGCATGTACGCCGGGCACATGCCCAGCCCGGCGGTGCCGAGCATGACGACGCCGACCACGGCGGCGACGATTCCCCACACCGCGCCCGCCATCACGCCCAGTGTGGTGAACGCGAGCAACATCGCGACGATGCCGACCAGAGCGCGGACGGCGCGATCAGCGGTTCCAACGTTTGTGCAGTTGCCCATGGACGATGCTCCTTGCATGAGTGGACGAGTCTTGAGGACACAATGACACCGCGACAGGCATGCGCCTCAGTGCGCGATCGGGTGGGCCGCGAAGTGCTCCAGCGCGGCGGCGACGATCGTGGTGTACGTGTACACCGGCCCGCCGCCCATCATGACCGCAACGCCCGCGGCGTCCATCACTTCCCTGGGCGTCGCCCCGGCCTTGAGGCACTTCTCAACGTGCGTGAAGATGCACGGCTCGCAGCGGACGGCGATGCCGATGCCGAGGGCGATGAGCTCCTTGTGCTTGACAGCGAGGCCGCCGTCAGCGGCAGCGTCCTTCATGAGCCCCTGGAAGAACGGCCCAAAGGCCTTGCCGATGTCGCCGCCGCCGGGCGAGGCTTTCATCGCGTTCATCTTGGCGGGCCAGGATTCATAGAAATCGGTGGCGGATTGCTGCATGGTGCTGCTCCGGAAAGGGAAGGACAAGGCGGTTGGTGGCTCGGCGAGGAACCGGGCCGAAGGCGACGACTTCCACGCCGCGGCCACTCTTGAGAGGCGTGCCGAGGGGGAAGGGTTCCCAGGTGACGGAAGATTGTCCGACGCCTGGCGCGTGCGCCGGGCCGATTGTCGCGTGTGACGACTCAGGCGTCGCGTCGCGCACGTGGCCTACGGGCTGGCAGGGCCGAGAGCGGTGGATCCCTCGCTGGTCCGCGGAGGCCTGCCCTTCGCTTACCCGCACGAGCCGGTCGTGCAACTCGCTCCGCTCTTGGCTGCCTTGTTCCACGGCATCCATCCGATCACCGTCGCGAGCGCGCACGTGCCGCTCGCGCCGGCGAAGGTGAGCCCCGCGCCGAAGAAGGCGGGGATGCCGACGAAGCGTGGATCGACGAACCAGGCCAGCGCGGACCCGGCGAGCACGCACAGGCCGATGACCAGTTGCACCTGGCGCATCACGCTGATGCCCGAGACCTTGGTGTTGAGTTCGACGGGGAGGTTGTCCTTCTTCCACGCCTCGATGCCGCCCGCGAGGGTGAAGACCGGCAGGCCCGAGGCCGCGAGCGGCGCGGCGAGGCGGCATGCGTCGGCGGAGCGGCGGCCGCTCTTGCACTGCATCACGATCCGCTGACCCGGCTTCGACTTAGAGAGTGCCTGCGCGGGGTCGAAGCGGGACAGCGGGAGGAGCGTTGCGCCGGCGATGTGCTCGCGGGCGAACTCGTCGGGCTCGCGCACGTCGATGAGGACGGCCTCGCCGCTGCGCAGCCACTGGAGGAGCTGCGCGGGCGTGGCCTCTTGGAACGGCGCGGTCGTGGAAGGCGCGGAGGTGGGCGTCGTGGTGCTGGTCTGGCCGTTGCTTGCGGTTGCGTTCATTGGTGGTGCCTTGCGAGCGCCGTCAGGCTTGATGCCGGGCGGCGAGGGTGACAGATCGGATTGGACGTTCTTTAGAGGCGAGAGAGCGGCTCAAGGTTCCCGATCGGGCCCAACGTGCGAAGACGCGCCGGGAGCGACGGGCGCGGCCGGGCCGAAGACGCCCGGCATCACGCGCGGGGCCTGCCGGACCAGGATGTAGCCGGCCATGACGACGAGGAAGACCGCGAAGGTCCGCTTGAGCGTGTTCTGTTTGATCCGGCCCGCCAAGGCGTTGCCAATCAGGCTGCCCGCGATGCCGATGGCGATGAAGACGCCGATGATGTTCCAATCGACGCGCAGGACCGCGCCGCCGGGTCCGGTCTGCTCGCCCAGCATGGAGAGGTACTTGAGAAAGCCTGTCGTGGAGTTGACGGTGATGATCGCCAGACTGGTGCCGATCGCGGTGGGCATGGGTAGTTTGCGCAGCAGCACGAGCACGGGAACGATGAGGAACCCGCCGCCGACGCCGACGAGGCCCGTGGCGAGTCCGAGGCCGATGCCCTGCAGCGCGATGACCCAGAGCGGGCCGCGCGATGGGATTGCGGGCGAGTTGGACGAGTCGGTGGAGGAAGCAGGCAGCGCGGGGCGCGACCTGAACATGAGCGTCGCCGCCGTCAGCATGAGCGCGGCGAGCAGAACCAGTTGTACCGCGCCGGGGATGAACTTGGCCGCGTGAGCACCTGCGTAGGTCCCGACGATGCCGGGCACGGCCAAGAGCGCGGCGCTGCGAAAGTCCACCCGCTTCTGCATTGCGGCCCGGATGACCCCGGCCACGGCGACCGCGCCGACAATTGCCAGCGATTCCGCGATCGCACTCTTCTCGTCGTGCCCGACGAGATAGACCAGGATCGGCACAGTCAGGATCGCCCCGCCGGAGCCGAGAAGCCCCAGCGAAAGCCCGACCGCCGCGGCTCCGATCCACGCCCAGATCATGCGCTCCCCCCTCTTGCAGCAGCCCGCTGACCAGCGAGTGGCACAAGCGTCGCGGCCTCGTGCGGACTCGGGGGCGTGGGTTGTGCCATCACACGCTCGTGAGGCCGCGGTTCAGTGTTCAACCGGCACCTTGGCCGCTTCCCAGGCGAGCATCCCACCTGCGAGATTGGTGACGTCGTAGCCACAGCGTTGCAGGAGCGAGCAGGCCCGCGCCGACCGCGCCCCGCTGCGGCAGTTGACAAGGATGGGGCGGTCCTTGGGCACCTCGGCCAGGCGAGAGAGCAGCCGCGTGTGCGCGATGTTGGTTGCTCCACCGATGTGCCCCTCGGCGAACTCGGTCTTGCGGCGTACGTCGAGCACGAAGGGTTTGGTCGTGTCGAGCAGGACACGGGCGTCGCTCACAGTGATCTCCGCGGTCGGCACGAGTGTCCCGCCTGCCGCCACGAACTGATCGAGCTTGCTCGCATCGTACCAGCCGCAGAACGTGTCGAGTCCCACGCGGATCAGGTCTCGCACGGCCTCGTCCACGCGCGACGGCTCGATGATGAGGTGGATCACATCGTGTTCGTCGATCAGCGAGCCCGCATCGGTGTTGAACGTGTTGTTCAGCGGCAGGTGCAAAGCCCCCGGAAGATGGCCGTGCTTGAACGCTGCCCACGAGCGGGTATCAATGACCATCGCCTTCTTCTCGACGACCTGCTTCAGGTCGTCCACCGACAACTCGCGGGGTGTTGGGACTCCGCCAAGCACTTTCGGGCCCCTCTTGTTGTCTCGCTTCATGCGCGCGAAATAGAGCGGTGGCTCCGGCTGGGCGTCGAGGATGAAGTCAACGAACCCTTGCTCGGTCTTGGCTGCCAGCACCGAGGCGTTGAACATCTTCTCGTAGCCAACCGTGCTCTGCGGCACCGCGCCAAGCGCCTTGCCGCACGCGCTGCCCGCGCCGTGCGCGGGCCACACCTGCAAGTAATCGGGCCAAGCCATGAACTTCCGCACGGTCTGGTAGAGCCGATGGGCCGATGGGTCGGCCTTGCCTGCAAACCCCGCGGCGGACTCCAGCAGGTCGGGCCTTCCGAGATCACCGACGAACACGAAGTCGCCCGTCGCCACGCCCATCGGCTTGTCCGCGCCGCCGCCACGATCGGTCACCATGAAGCAGAGGTGCTCGGGGGTATGCCCAGGCGTGTGGACGGCCTTGAACTCGATGTTGCCGACCATGAACGTATCGCCATCCTTGAGCAGCCGGTAGGTGTACTCGCCGCGGCCCATCTTCTTGTCAAGCCACTGGTACTTCCAGTCGGCATCGCCCTCATCGGACACGTACACCATCGCCCCCTTCTCGGCCAGTTCGCGACCGCCCGAGATGAAGTCGGCGTGGATGTGCGTCTCGGCCACGGCGACGATTCGCAGGCCGTTGGCCGCCGCGATCTTCTCGTAGCGGTCCACATCGCGCTCAGGGTCGATGACGATCGCCTCGCCGGTGCGTTGGCACCCGATGAGATACGCGGCCTCGGCCAGTTTGTCGTCGTAGACCATTCGAAGGAACATGCGCGTTACTCCTGGGGAACAGACTCGCGGGTGGCGCTCTGCGGGAGAATGCGGCACGCCCGCGATCCTTGAGAGGCTCCCTGTCGTGCGGGGGTTCCCACTGAACATGAATGGTCGCGATGGCCGCTCGCCCTGCGGCTGGATGGCCTCGTGCGTCTGCTCAATCTACAGAAACCGCCTTGGCGTTCGGCAAACGGCGTACGCCCGAGTCCCACGCCCTAACACCCTCCAACAAGAGTTCTGTTGGTGTACTGTCACCCCGACTTGTTTCAGATTAGAGCCCTTCGACGAGCACGTCGAAGGGCCTTTCGTTCTGGGGACGGAAGTTGCGAGTCCAAACGCTCGCGGAGAATCCTACAAGAATGAGGGCTTGGGGGTGGGGGGGCGGCGGGGGTTGAACCAGCTGCCCTACTGGCACTCAAATCCGTTGCCTGAAGGACCGGCCGACAATCTGCGTGCCTAGATCAATCCATCATCAACCGCTCGGAGGACCGCTCGGGTGCGATCCCGCACATTCAGCTTTTCGAGAACTGCGGACACATGATTCTTGATGGTGCCCTCCGAGAGATTGAGTGCGGAACCGATCTCGCGGTTGGTGAAACCTCCGGCGAGCATTCGCAGGACCTCCAACTCCCGGTCGGTGAGGTGGACATTTGCGCGGTGTTTCGCGGCGGCGTCATCTCCTCGGCGCATTTCGCGGATTGTCTGGCTTACCCGGGTTGTGAGGGCGGGGCGAACCAGCGTCCCGCCCGCGGCAACCTGACGAATGCCGCTGAGCAGCGATTCAAGGGTGACGTCCTTGAGCATGAAGCCGCGGGAGCCGAGTGCGGCGGCTTGGAGCAACGCCTGGTCGTCATCAAACGTGGTCAGGATGATCACCCGACTCGTCAGTGCTTTCGCTCGGAACTCGCGCAGCAACTCGACACCATCGAACTCCGGCATGCGCAGGTCCATGAGGATCACGTCCGGCCGATGCGTCGCAGCGAGGCGAATGGCTTCCTCACCCCCCGCCGAGTCGAATGTGATGCGGATGTCCGGGGCATGGGACAGGAGCGCGACAAGCCCTTGGCGCACGAGGGACTGATCATCGACGATGCCGACAGAGATCATGGCCCTACCTCGGACGTTTCCGAAACCGGGAAGCGCACACGCACGCGCGTGCCGCGTCCGGGATGTTCAACCTGCAGCGCTCCACGAATCAAGCTCAGTCGCTCGCGAAGACCCTGAAGGCCCGTCCCCTCACGTATCGGCCCACCGGTGCCGTCGTCGCTGACGCAGAGCTCACCATCGCCCAGATGAACGACGATCTCCTCGGCGCGTGCGTGCTTGCGGGCATTGGTAACGAGTTCCTGCGCTGCGCGAAGCAGGGTTTCGGCGACGCTGCCGTCGAGCCTGAGACCACGAGCGAGCGTTTGCACGACAACCCGCGGCGGACCCTCATCTTCCCGCAGTGACTCCAACTCCGCTACAAGGTCTACTGGCACAGGTTCACGCAGGTCTGCGACGACCGCGCGAAGGTCGCCGAGCAAGAGCCGTGTGAGCGACGACGCGCGTTCGATGGTCCGTCGCGCCTGCTCGGGATCGGACCGCTCGGCAAGCTGGAGTTGGAGGCTCAGGGCCACCAAGTGATGCCCGAGCAGGTCGTGCAGATCGCGCGCGATGCGAAGGCGCTCCCCGTCGCGGGCCTGTTCCTCAAGGCTCTGCCGCGCTGCGGTCAGTTCGGCGAGCGTCTGCGCGAGCTGGAGTCGGACTGCCCGTTCTCGGACCAGCAGACGCTCCATCGTCAGCAAGACGAACGAGAAGACAAGAAACGCAACTCCTGCGACGATCGCGATCGACGTGGCCCAAGAAGTGAGATAGATGCCGAGGAGTGCCGCGTGCTGCACGAGAACCCAGGGCGTCGCGACTTTCGTGGGCAGGCGAGACAACTGGGACGCGACGACGACGAGCAGCGCACCGCCTGTGGCGACGCCGGGAATGACCGTGGGAATCAGCCAGTTGGCCCCAAGCGCGGCAAGTGTCTGGACCGCCAGCAACGCCGCAATGGCGTTCGTCGAGCGACGGGGAATGGCCCACCATGCGCACGCCGCAAACGCCACGGCGAACACGGCGTAGAGCGCCCACCATGCCGTGAGCCGGGAAGGACCAAATGCGTCAAAGCGAGTGAGGGTTGCCCAGAGATTCGGGGCCGCGGCCAGGGCCACGACGGCGACCGCGGCGTGCCAACCTCGCTCTTTGGGCGATGCCGTCGTGCGTTCCATGATCCGACTCTAGGCACAGATGCCCTGCCGCGCGTACGCCGACCCCTGCCGGAAGTCATGGGTGCGCACGTGACGAGCGGCACTTGGTGAAGGTGAACTCGCCTCGTATGTTGGTGTCAGTCACGAAAGGGAGTATCTCATGAATCACAGAACGCGTCGAAACACCACGGCACCGATCATCCTCGTTCCATTCGCCGCCGCACTCCTCGTCAGCATCTCCGGCTGCTCACGCGGGACGGACGTGCCGGCGACCACGCCGGAATCTGGGCAGAGCCCGGCAGCCGCGGCAACGGCACCAGACGTCTCGGGCGACTCGCTGCCGCTTCGCGATGGCGTTCAGAGCCTGCTCAACCCGATCAACTCCTGCGTTGAAGTTCGCTCAAGCAATGACATCTTCACTGCGAGCTACACTCGGTCGCGCGGCAAGGCCTTCGGCGTGGCGTACCTGCTCCCGCCCGAGATGCTGGCCAATCGCAAGTCGCTCACTGTCGCCATCACGACGAAGCCCGCCCTTCGCCCGCAACTGTGCCTGACCGACGCGAGTGGCAATGTCTGGACTGCGCCAGGCACGCGCGACGAAGCGACGGGAGAGATGCGATTCGACCTCTCACGGCTTCAGCCGGATCCGTTTCAGAACAATGGTCGGACACTGCCCGCGCACGCTGACTTGAAGTCGATGCGGATGTTCACGCTCCTTGACATCAGCGGGTTCATGGGCGGGGCCGAAGTGCCATGCGAGTGGACGATCGGGAGAATCGACGTAGTCAGCAGCCCCGGATCGTCCACGCAGGCGGCCTCGGCCTCGGACGCTGATGGAGGTGGGCGATGAAGCGATCGCGTCCTGTGATTGTCGCGTCTGTTGCCTGCGCGTGTGTGGCTGTGATCGTCTTCACCGTTGCGATGGCCTCCGCCCGTGACGACGCGAGAGCGCCAACGGCTGATCAGGTACTTCCGTCCACGCTCGGCCAGATCGCTCGTGAGCCAGCATCATCGAGCCGGAGTGAAGAGAACACTACGACCGCACACGAGGCTGCGTTCTTCGAGGCGCTGAATCAGCATCCACAGCAGCGCGAGTCGGCGCTTGCGTTGCTTCGGGCTCATGTGTCGCAACTTCCCGGTGATGCGAGGGCCACGCTCCTTCTCGGAGTCGGGCACCTCTGGGTCGCCGCGGAGAATCCGCCCGATCGCGCGACGGTGTTCGAGCACCTCGTGCTCTCCCGTCATTTCCTGCAACGCGCCGCACGACTGAATCCTGCCGACGATCGCATCCCGACATGGCTGCTCAGCGTTGAGATATCGCTCGCTCAGGCGGAAGGTCGTACAGAGGATACCGTCGCAGCGATTGCTCAGCTGCGAACCCATGCAGAGCGAGACCCGTGCTTTCACAGCGTCGCGTTCGCGATCAATGTGTGGGAACGACCGCGCGATGCCGACGAACTCGCGCAAGCACAACGGTTGCTCGAGGCCGCCGCTGCTTGCGCGACGGATGATCCGTCCGTGCGCAACATGGAACGCTGGCCGCACAACGTTGAGGGGTTCCTTGTCGGACTCAGTGACGTTGCGCTCAAGAGAGGCGACCGCAACCGCGCGCTGGCCGCGTTGGTCACTGTCGAAGCCTGGCCGGGTGCCGAGTCGTGGCCTCATCGCCGCGAGGCAGACCAACGCCGTCTCGACTTCGACGCCCGCGCCGCACTGTTCGCGGATGACGATCCCTCGAATGACCCGTCCTTCATCTTCGAGCGCGGCGGGCCGCTCTCGTGCATCTCGTGCCATCATGCCTCGGCCGTTCCGCAGTCAAGGCAGGTCAAACCTGTCTCTCCGACGTCTGACATCACGGACCGCGATACGCAACCGCCCGCGGAAGATCAGTGAGCGAGTGCAACCGAGACACGATCGCTGCCATGAGCGTCATGGCAGCCGGAGCGGGCGTTCTGTGAACCCAGAGAACCCATTTCAAGGAGAGCATTCATGTTGACCAAGTCATTTGCATCTGTGGCCACCATCGTGGTCGGAACCACCCTGAGTGCTTCAACTGCCTACGCGCAGTGGAGCGTGACCAACCTGCACCCCGCCGGTGCGACGATGTCGAACAGTTACGCATCGGGCGGCACTCAACAAGCGGGCGTCGCCGAAGTGAATGACGAGCGGCACGCGAGCCTCTGGAGCGGAACCGCGGCATCGTTCGTGGATCTTCACCCGGCGGGCGCACGCGAGTCTGCTGTGCTCGGGGCATCGAGTACGCATCAAGTCGGGTACGCCATCACCGGCGGCGTCAGCCGCGCGGGCATGTGGACAGGCACAGCGGCGTCGTGGACGGACCTGCACCCGGACGGCGCATCTCGATCTGCGCTGTGGGGTGTGCGGGGCGGGCAGCAAGTTGGCAGCGCAACCATCGACGGTGTTCGTCGGGCGGGCGTGTGGATGGGAACATCCGCGTCTTTCGTTGACCTCGCGCCTGCCGTTGCCTCGGACTCGGTCACCTACGCCACCACGGCACGCATCAGATTGGCTATGCCGTCATCGCCGGGGCGAACCGGGCAAGCCTTTGGAGCGGCAGCGCAGCTTCATGGACGGATCTGAACCCGGTGGGCGCGACGCAATCTGTCGGAACGACGGCGAGCTCGACGCAGCAGGGTGGTTGGGCGGCAGTTGGCGGCGTGTTCCAAGCCAGTGTGTGGAGCGGCGATGCCGCTTCGTGGACAAGCCTGCATCCTGACGGCGCGACGATCTCGGGGGTCTTCGGAATGAACGAGACGCATCAGGTTGGATATGCGCGGATCGGCAACGTTGACCGCGCGGGCATCTGGAGCGGCACGGCAGCCTTGTGGGAAGACCTCAGCCTTGCGCTTCCAACGGGGTTCACATCCAGTTACGCCCAAGGCATCTTCGACGACGGAACCAGGGTCTATGTCACGGGCTACGGCTTCAACATCGGCACGGGCCGCGAGGAGGCGCTGCTGTGGACGCGACCAGTCCCCACGCCCGGTGCGGCGGTGGTGCTCGGGTTCGGCGCATTGATGGCTTCGCGACGGCGGCGTGCCGTTGGCACGCCACAGTCGCATTCCGGGACGTGATCAAGCTGTATCGAGTCGGGTCGGATGCTCCCGCTGACGAGCCGCGGCACATCAGGGCCCCACACGCGGGCGTTCTCCAATCGATCGTCTACTGATCCGTTCTCAATGCGGCCTGGCAGTGTGCTTCGCGACTCAGCAAGGACCGCGTTTCTGGGCCCAAATGCGGGTTGCCTCGACAAACAGTTCAAACCGCGTCCTATCGCCCCGACTTTGCCAACCACGCCCGCGAGCGATGCTCGCGGGCGTTGTCGTTCCAGCTCGCAATGGCAAAGCGGCTCGCTTTAGTCTGGTTGGCGCGAATCGATAATCAGCGAAGCGAGCCGCGGACCCGTGCTGCACCAACCCGGGGCAAGGAGTTTTACGATGGGAAAGAAGGTCTGTTCGGACGAGTTCGAGTGGAGTGCGGTCGAGCAGGCTCTCGTCCAGCGGTACACCACGTCCTCCGTTGCCAGCTGGTGTGGTGTCCACTACCAGACCGTCCGCGGCCGGGTCTAGGCGGTCAAGGCCGCGAGTGTCGTCCCACCAGTGCACGCCGACAGGCGCGCTTTCCACTCGCCGTCGGGAGCTTCGCGCGGGGAGTGCGGCTCTGGGCTGACCGTCTGCAACGAGCGTGCGTTGCCGATGGTCGAAGTCCGCATGGTCGGGGTTTCGATGCGCAGGGAATCGGCCTAGGCGCTTAGTAGGCGGCGTGTTCCTGACTCCCAGACCCTAACGCCCGCCAAGAGAAGTTCATTGGTGGACTGACAACCCGACTTGATTCAGAGCGAGGATTTCGGTGGGCACATCTAGAACCATTCCGTTGGGAGCTGAGCACTTGCCAGCCATGGCCGCGAGTTCGGACAACTCTAGAATCGCGGCGGTAGATCGGCCATGGTGAGCCGAGTTCTGGCAGGACGTGAGCCAGGTACTCGGCCTCCACGTAGACGCTCTTGTGGGCCACGCGCGCGGTTCCGCTCTGCCGTGCGTCGTGTTTGATTATCATGGGGCCATGTCCTCCGCACCTCCGCCACCCGAAGACGCCACGCTTTTGATGATCGCAGCCGCCGGCGGGGACAAGTCAGCCGCCGATCGACTGCTGCCGCTCGTCTATGAGCAGCTGCGCAAAGCCGCCCAGCTTGGGTTGGCGGGGGAGCGGGTGGGGCACACGCTCTCGGCGACGGCGCTCGTCCATGAGGTCTATCTGAAACTCGTGGGCCCACGCGAGGTGGCGTGGGCAAGTCGGGGCCATTTCTATGCCGCGGCGGCCGAGGCGATGCGACGGATTCTGATCGACTACGCGCGGGCCCGCGGCCGGCAGAAGCGTGGGCCCACTCCGGTGCCGCTGGAGAGTGCCGCGGTCCTGCTGAGTGTGGCCGATCTGGTCTCGGATGCACATGTGGACCAAATCGTGAGGCTGGAGGAGGCTGTCCGACGCTTGGAGTCGGAGGACCCCGATGTGGCTCAGGTCGTTCGGCTCCGGTTCTATGCCGGGTTGAGCGGCGAGGAGACGGCATCGGCCCTGGGCAAATCACCAGCCACGGTGGACCGTGATTGGGCGTGGGCTCGGGCATGGCTCTTCCGGCAACTGCGGCCGTCGGGCACGTAGGCGCCAGGCAGATGGAGGCGAGCATGAGCACCAATCGCGAACGAATGCGGGACATCTTCGATCAGGCGCGTCGTCTGCCCAAGACCGAGCGTGCGGCGTTCCTGAATGGCCTCGCGGCGGTCGATGCTTCGATGCGGGCGCAGATTGAGGACATGCTTGCTGCCATGGAAGAGGCGGGCCCATTCCTTTCCGAACCGACTCAGGGACACGGCGAGGCTGCGCCCGGGGCGGATTCGGCGGCCGGGGTGACGATGGTCGCGCCGCTGCGTGAGGGCCCCGGCACGCGGATCGGGCCGTACAAGATCCTGCAACTGATCGGTGAGGGCGGCTTTGGGTCGGTCTTCATGGCCGAGCAGGAGAAGCCGGTGTCACGCAAAGTGGCGCTCAAGATCATCAAACTCGGAATGGACACACGGCAGGTCGTCGCGCGATTCGAGCAGGAGCGCCAGGCCCTGGCGATGATGGATCATCCGAACATTGCGCGGGTGCTGGATGCGGGGGCGACGGAGACGGGAAGGCCGTTCTTCGTGATGGAACTGGTGAAGGGCGAACCGATCGCCGAGTACGCGGACAGGAACAACCTCAGCATCGAGGATCGCTTGGAGCTGTTCTCACAGGTGTGCAACGCCGTGCAACACGCGCACACGAAGGGAATCATCCACCGGGACATCAAGCCGAGCAACATTCTGGTTTCGACGCAGGACGGGCGGCCGCACACGAAGGTCATTGACTTCGGAATCGCCAAAGCCACGGCGAGCAAGCTGACGGAGAAGACGCTCTTCACCGAGCACAAGGCGTTGATCGGCACGCCGGAGTACATGAGCCCGGAGCAGGCGGAGGGAAATCTCGACATCGACACGCGGACGGATGTGTACTCGCTGGGTGTCTTGCTGTATGAACTCCTCACCGGCACGACGCCGTTCACCGGCAAGGAGCTTCGCTCCGCCGCGTTCGGCGAACTCCAGCGCATCATCCGTGAGGTGGAGCCGCCCAAGCCCAGCACGCGAATCTCACAGAATACCGACACCATCGCTGGCATCGCGGCCAAGCGGGACACCGAGCCCAAGCGGCTGGGCACCATCGTGCGCGGCGAGTTGGACTGGATCGTGATGAAGGCGCTCGAGAAGGACCGCCAGCGCCGCTACGAAACCGCCAACGGACTCGCGGCGGACGTCCGCCGCTACCTGAGCGGCGAGGCTGTATTGGCCGCGCCGCCGAGCACGTCGTATCGGTTCAAGAAGTTCGCCCGGCGGAATAGGGTGATGGTGACGGCTGGGAGTGCGGTGGCGGCGGCGCTGCTCGTTGGCATGGTCGCGTTCGCGTGGCAGGCGGAGGTGGCGCGCGAGCAGCGGGACATTGCGGTGGCAGCCCAGCTGGCCGCGGACGCCGCACGGGCCGAGGCGGTGGCGCAGCAGACCAGGGCGGAGCAGCAGGAAGCCGAGGCCAAGAAGCAGGCCGACATCGCCGAAGCGGTGGCGAAGTTCCAGACCGACATGCTCGCGGCGGTTGATCCGGCCAATCTGCCCAAGGATCCCAAGACCGGCGAACCGTTGAAGGACAGCTTGACGGTCGTGCAGGCGATCGAGGCCGCCGTCATCAGCCTTGATGCGGATGGCGGGGGCGAAGGAACGCTCAAGGATCAGCCGCTGGTGGAGGCGAGCGTACGCGACACCATTGGAACCACGCTGCAGGGGCTCGGCCGCTACGCCGATGCCGAACGGAACCTGCGGAAATCGCTGACACTCCGCCGCGCGGCCCTGCCTGCCGGCCACTCGGACATCGGCCTGGGCCTCAACAATCTTGCCCAACTCCTGTGGACCCAGAACAAGTTCGCCGAGGCCGAGCCGCTCTTTCGCGAAACGCTGGAGATCGTCCGCACGACCCTCCCCGCCGGGGACCCGGCGATTGCCAACACGCTGGACAACCTCGCAAAGGTCCTGCAAGACCAGAACAAACTCGCCGAGGCCGAGCCCTTCATGCGCGAAGCGCTGGCGATCCGCCGCGCGAACCTCCCCGCCGGGCACCCGGAGATCGCCCTTGGACTCAACAACCTCGCGGTGCTCCTCAAGGCGCAGAACAAGCTCGCCGAGGCCGCGCCGCTGTATGGCGAAGCGCTGGCGATCCGCCGCGCGGCCCTCCCCGCCGGGCATCCGAACATTGCTCTTTCTCTGAACAACCTCGCGGCTCTTCTCGCGTCCCAGAACAAGCCCGCCGAGGCCGAGCCGCTGTATCGCGAAGCGGTGGCGATCAATCGCGCGTCCCTCCCTGCCGGGAACCCGGACATCGCGCTTGCACTGAACAACTTGGCGTTTCTCCTGCGGGATCAAAACAAGCTCGCCGAGGCCGAGCCGCTCTACCGCGAAGCGTTGGAGATCTACCGCCTGGCCCGGCCCGCCGGGCACCCGGACATCGCCGACGGCCTCGGCCACCTCGCGGGGCTGCTGCTGGCTCAGAACAAGCCCGCGGAAGCGGAGCCGCTGTATCGCGAAGCCCTGGCGATGAACCGCGCGGCCCGCCCGGCCGGGGACCCCAGCATCGCCACCAGCCTGAGCAATCTCGCACGGTTGCATCAGGGGCTCGGCAAGACCGCCGAAGCTCGTGCGGGGTTTGATGAGGCCATCACCATTCTCCGCAACGGCTCACCCAATGGCTCCGCGCTGTTCGCGCGTGTGCTGTGGCGATCCGGGAGCGCCCGGCTTGAAAACAAGGACCCCGCCGCCGCGCTGGCGGAGCTGGAGGAGGCCGTTTCTATGGGTGAGAAGGTGCTGCCGGCCGACCACCAGCACATGCGTGAGTACCGCGAGACCCTGGCCGCGTGCAAGGCCGCGCTGGCGGGCGGAGCGGAGCCGGCCAAGCCAGATGCCAAAGGCGGGGGATGAGATGCAGCTGAGGGCCTGAGTGGCGAGTCTCCGAGCTTCGATCACGGGTTCGCGCCGAGCGAAGGCCGCGTGCGTGATTCCAGAAGGCGAGTTCCCCAAACGGCGAGTTCAAACTTGGGCATGCTGGTCCCATCTCATGCGGGCGAATCGCACGACCGCCGGTCGCTCTTCGCGTTTGCAACCGCGGGAATCCCCCGCGCGAGCGGGGATTGCTCTCGGATGCGCGTCCCACGCAGGCCCAGGGCAGGCCGACGCTGCCGCGGCTCAGACGCGAGCTGACCGCAGCACCAGATATGTCCACAGGAACACAGGCGCGAACAGAATCGACGCGGCCGGCCACAACACCACCGACGGCAGCGGAGTCCACAACTCGATAGACGCCATCGCACACCAGTACGTACCGCAGACGGGGATCACCACCCACCGCGGCGTCGCATCGGCCACTCGCTGCGTGACCTCCCGCACCGGCGCGCTTCGCTCCTTGATCTGGAGCGTCAACTTCCGCGCCCACACGAACTCGCTCGCCAGGATCGCCAGGCCCAGCGGCCCCAGGAGGCTGAGTCCAGGTCCGGGGAGCGGGGATATCACGATCCCCACGAGAATGACCGTCGTGCCCGCGATCAGCACCCACAGCCGCCGGGCGTTGCGGCGGAGAAGCGCGACAGCCTCGGCGCCCTTTCGTCGCGCCAGTTGAAGCCGAGTGTCGAAGATCCCATAGATCAGCAGACACGCGAGAATCGCGAGCAGTGTGAGTTCGAACCAGAAATCGAAGATCTCGAGCGTCATGTTCGGGGCGAAGTGTACCGCGGCACTCAACGTGTGCGATCGGATTCCTTGGGACTTCGTCACTCGCGGGCGTTGAGGACGGTGCACGCGCGAAGACTCGGGGACGTGGTGAGCCGTGAACTCGTCGAGTTACGAGGCGCAGATTGGAATCCTGGCCGCGGACTACTCGGCGTGCCGGCGTACGACGATTGACGCGGGCGTGGGCGCAGCATTGGTAAGGATCCCATGGATGTGGCCCGTCGGAGGGTGAGCCGAGACCGCCGGCGCGGCATTGGGCCTTTCTCCGGACAGAGTTAGCCCGAATGATCGACGCGCCCGGCGATCGCGCGGCTGCTACTATGGGTCCACGCTTCCTGTTGGGGAGTAGCCGCCCGCCGATGCGGGTGGGACGGGTCGTCAGCACGGGTAGGGCGGTTCTCGCTCCACCCCGGCCCGTCTTAGGCCTTGGTCCTCGCCTTTTGTGAGCGCGGACCGATGCCTTTGGCGAGACCAACACTCATTTTGCTTCGAGTTTGCGACCTGCGCGTCGGCTTTGGGGTCAGGTGAGCATCGCGGCTCTCGGTGCGACGAACGACCTGTATCCCAAACACGCCCCGCACGTCCGACAGTGCTTGTACGCCCTTCACGGGCGGAAAGTGGATCATGAGCCCTACGGAACAGGACGCGATCGTGACGGTGTGCCTCTTGGCCGCGTTTGCGGATGGCAAAAAGAACGATGCCGAGCGCGAAGCGGTGCGGCAGATCGTTGAGAATCTCGGGTCTGATGCCGGGATCGAGGGCGCATCGAGCGGCTCAGAGCGTGGGCGTGGAATGTCGGCGCTCTACCAAGATGTTCTGCTGGGGAGAGTGACGGTCGAGAAGGCTGTCGCGCCGCTGAAGAAGCAGGAGCATCGGTCGCTGGCGTACGAGATGGCTGTTGCTGTGTGTGACGCCGATGGGAAAGCCGGGGTCGAGGAGAAGTCGTTCCTGGACAAACTCCGGCTTGCGCTGTCGATCGACCAGGCATCGGCGGCGGCAACGCTGCAGCAGGCCGACGAGCTTGTGGACTTTGGGATCGATCCGGTGCCGGCGACGGGGGGGGCGTTGGCCGCCGGGGTCGCGACGGCTGGTCCGGGGCAGGGCAAGGTTCAAGTAGATGAGGCCGAGATCGATTCGTCGATCACGCGCTACGCGATCTTGAATGCGGCTATCGAGCTGCTGCCTCAGGGGCTTGCAACAGCCGCAATCGTGCCGTTGCAGATGAAGATGGTCTATCGGATCGGAGCGCGATACGGGTACACGCTCAGCACAGGGCACATCAAGGACTTCCTGGCGACAGTCGGTGTCGGAATGACGTCTCAGGTGCTCGAGAACTACGCCCGCAAGTTTCTCGGCGGGTTGGGACGTCGCGTGCTCGGACGGGTGGCCGGTGCGGTCGCCGATCAGGCGACAAGTTCCGCGTTCTCCTTCGCGTCAACTTACGCTCTGGGGCACGCGGCGAAGGCGTATTACTCCGGCGGCAGGTCGCTGGGCGCGATCGACCTCAAGGGTGTCTTCACGACGCAGGCCGAGAAGGCAAAGACCCTGTACGCGCAGCACCGCGGTGCGATCCAGTCGCAAAGCACTGGATTGGACGCGGGCAAGCTGCTCAACATGGTTCGACAAGGGTTGTAGATGGTTAGGGAGTGTGGCGGCGAGACCAGCGTGCGGTCGCCGCGTTCGGATATCAGAGTCTTTCGCTACACGCGGGAGCAACCGCGGCGTGGCACCGGCATTCGGCCGTGTCGGCATGTACCGTCCAGAGGATATGAAGTACCATGAATGAACTGCTCTTTCTCGCATCCACCGCGGCGTCAAACCCCGCCGATCTCAAGATCTGGGCCTATGTGGCGTTCGTCGGCCTTGTGGTCGTGTTCCTTGCGCTGGACCTGGGCGTCTTTCATCGTGAAGCGCACGAAGTCGCGATGAAGGAGGCCGTGACCTGGTCCATCATTTGGCTCACCTGCGGGATCGCGTTCAGCGGGTTCGTGTACATGGCCTATGAGAACCACTGGCTTGGGCTGGGGCTAGAGACCGCCAAGTACAGCACGTCGGAGGCGATCAAGGCGGGGGCGCCGCTCATCGTGTCGGGAGAGGTGAAGGGGCTCGAAGCGGCGAAGCAGTACCTGGTGGGGTATGTCGTCGAGAAGTCGCTCGCGATGGACAACATCTTCGTCATCGCGCTGATCTTCTCCTTCTTCGCCGTGCCGGCGAAGTACCAGCACCGCGTTCTCTTCTGGGGCATCATCGGTGCGCTGTTGATGCGCGGCGGGATGATCTTCCTCGGCGCGGGGTTGATCCTGAAGTACCAGTGGATCCTGATCATCTTCGGTGGGTTCCTGATCCTGACCGCGCTGAAAATGGCCCTCATCAAGGGCAACGACGACGTCTCGCAGAACATCGCGGTCCGCCTGTGCAAGAAGTTCTTCCGCGTGACAGAGTTCTACGACGGGCAGAAGTTCTTCACCAAGCGGACGCTCAAGCCGACGTACAGCAAGAACGCGGAAGGCAAAGAGGTGATGGATCCGGCTCCGGCGGGCTCGCTGAGTGCGAGCTGGGCGATCACGCCGCTCTTCCTGGCGCTCATCCTCGTCGAGATCACCGACCTGGTCTTCGCCGTGGACTCGATCCCGGCCATCTTCGCGATCACGCCGGACCCGTTCATCGTCTTCACGAGCAACATCTTCGCGATCCTCGGGCTGCGGGCCCTGTACTTCTGCCTCGCCGCGTTGATCCAGAAGTTCCGGTTCCTCAAGCCGGCGCTGATCCTGATCCTGGCATTTGTCGGGGTGAAGCTGCTGCTGCTGAGCGTGCCGCCGTACCTCGACGTGATCGGCATGGCGAAGGCCGATCCGATCAAGATCGACACGACCGTCTCGCTTCTTGTCGTCCTGGGCATGCTTGGGTTGGCGACGTTGCTGAGTGTGGTGGTTCCTTCGAAACCCTCGAAGGAGGACGGCTCTGACGCGAAGGGCGGTTGATCGCGGAACGCGCGGGCAGGTCATTCACACCCACGGCACGCATCGCTCACTCGGCATCCTGCCCGGGCCGCGGTACGTTTCCGCGGCCTCCGTACGGCGACGCATTTCACTGATCCGGGAACCGTTATGAACGTTCGTCACCTTGTCCAGTCCGAGACCTTCAACAACTTCATCATCTCGGTGATTCTGATCAACGCGTTCCTCATCGGGCTGAGTACATACCTGACCGATGCGACGGCGCTCCGTGTCATCGCCGGGATCGAAACCGTCTGCATCGTCATCTACCTCTTGGAGATCGCGCTGAGGTTCAAGGCTCGGGACTCGACATCCTCGTTCTTCCGAGACGGATGGAACGTCTTTGACATCGTGATCGTGATCGCGGCGTTGATTCCCGCGTCCAACGGCATCGGCCCTGTGCTGCGCATCCTTCGCGTGTTCCGTGTGCTGCGGCTGGTCAAGGCCATCCCCGAACTTCGAATGATCGTCACCGTCCTGCTCCGCTCTGTCGCCAGCATGAAGCACGTGGCGCTCCTGGCGACAATCCTCTTCTACGTGTACGCGGTCATCGGGGTGAAGCTCTTCGGGAGCAAAGATCATCCCATGCAGCCCTACTTCAGCAGCATCCATGAGGCGTGCTTCACCCTCTTCCGTATCCTCACCGGCGATGACTGGACACAGATGCGTTACGATCTCGCCCAGGCGGGACATTCTCTCGGGGCGTTCACGGCCTTTCAGGTGTCCTGGATCGTGATCGCGACGTTCCTGCTCGTCAACCTTATCGTCGGTGCCGTCATCAACAACTACCAGAAGGTGCAGGACATCGAAGACCACCGAGTGACTGCGCCCGACACAAGCGAGCAGCGTTTGCGGGAACTCGTTCGAGAAATGGACGCCATCCTGAGTTCACGCTCGAACGGAGCACGAGGCCTAGACCAGCCACCGTCTCCCTGAGTGACTGCGATCGACATGATCGACCCGCATCACGTTCTTCAACCCCGCGGGGTGGCCGTGGGTTGAGGAAGTCGGGAGCAGGCGCACAGATGTGGACGTCAAGCGCCCCCGTTACGCGGAGGGCTTGCGGCGAGGTTTCTAGAGGGAGGCCGAGCGGATGAGCACCGCGCCTTTGCCCTCGGCCACAAACTTCGCGGGGGTGTTGGCGATGGCCAGATCGAGAAGGCGGCCGACGGCGGGGCGGTTGAGTGCGGAGGCACGCTCCACGACGACGAATCGTGCCTGTGTGCCGGAACCCTGAAGAAGCTTGTCGGGATCTGGGAGTGACTTGCCGCGGTTGAAGTAGAGCTTCACCGCTGTTGCGTCGCCCCGGATCGCGAGGACGCCTTCGAATCCGTGAGTGGTGGGGGAGTAGCTGATGACGAACCAGTTGCGGTACTCGTAGACGATCTCGTGGGCGGTGGCGAGGCGTTTGCGGAGAATGCGACGCATGCCGGCGAGAACGCCCGTGCTTGCCGGGGCCATCGACTTGATAAGTGCCCGTGTAGCGGCGTCAGCGGTGCGCCGTTCCGCGGCGGTCTGCGCGGGCGCGGGCAGGGCCGCTTTCGGTTTGGCGGCACGGCGGATGGCGGGGGACAGCTTGGCACGCATAGGGGTTCCTCGGCCGCGGAAGGTTGCGGTGTCCGGCGGGCTCCTGCGAGCATCGGCGACGTCCCAACCGCGCCGAGTGTACGGGCGGGGAGGCGGGCGTGTGCGGAGGGCCCGGCGGGTCTGGGATTTACCGGCCTGGTGCGGCGCGGAACTCGCATGAAGGGGGTTGGTGGGGGTTGCGCGAGCTGCCAGGGGGTGCTCGCGTCGCGGGAGTATCGCCGTGGTGTCGCAGGTTACCAGAGGATCGCAGATGCTCGCGTCTTGTGTCACCGTTCTCGCAGTTCTCGGTGTGCTGCTCATTCTCGTGAGCAATGCGGGCACGACGGGCTTCTTCACCAAGAACCCGCCCACGGGGGAGCGAGCGATGGGATTGATCGTGCCGTTCGCCGCGCTCGTGGTCGCGGGGTTGGTGCTCGTGTTTGCGAGCGTGCTCGCCGCGGCGGGTGCGGGGAAGTCGGCGATTGGGTTGATTCGCGAGACGCCAGCCGCCTCCGGTGTTGTGCTGGTGGTCGTGACTCTGGGTGTGGCGATCGCGGCGTTCCTCGCGCTCGCGATGTGGACCGAGCCGCTGTTGGCTGGACCAGGTCTGCGCGGCGTCAAGCCGTTGATTGGCTGGAACGCTGGGTTGCTCGGGCCGCTGGTTCTGGGGGCCGTGCTGATCGTCGGCGCATGGATGCCCGCGTCGGTGATGAACGAAAGTCCGAGTGTGAAGTCGGCAGCACGATGGGCGTGCTGGGCGATGGTTGCGCTCGCGGCGGGGGGATACGGCGTTGGCGGGTTGATCTTGGGACGGCCGGTGATCGCGAGGGTAATGGCAACCCGGGCGGCATTGGCGAGTGAGTCCCCAGCGGAGCGAGAGGCACGCAAGCGGTTCAGGCACACGCCCATCGAAGAACTGGTGCGTGAGGAGTTGGATGGTCTCGCGTCGGATGCGCCGCTGTCGAGTGTGGTGCGCTGCTTTGTTGGACCGCCGAAGAAGTTGACCGACCGGGCGCGGGAGATGCTCGTTCAGCGGGCGCTGTGCGTGCCAGAGGTTGATCGGCAACTGGTCGAGATCATGGGAACAACGCCGTGTGTGTACCGCTGGGGTGCGGCGGAGATGGTGCGGCACGCGTCACCGCAGTACGTGGAATCGCACCGGGAGGAGTGGGCGAGGGCGGTGGCGACGGGGATCGACGCGACCGCGGAGGCGATGGCGATGCGGCCCGCGTGGTTGAGCGAGACCTTTGATCTGAACCCGGAGCCGTTGGAACTTGTTCGTTCGTTGCTCGCTGCCGCGGAGCGGTTCGAGGCGTGCGATGAGTACCAGGGGATTGCCGACGCGATCAGGCGGATGGCGGCGGCGACGAACGAGTTGAACCGGGACAAGAAGCGAGACGCGCTCGCGAAGACGCTCGCGTCGGCGGGGTTTGCGGTTCCCGCGGAAGGGAGTCGGTAGGCCATGATGGACCGGCGAACGCGGGAGGAGCGGATCGAGGCTTTGCCCAAGCCGCTGCGGGACTTGGTGCGGGCGGAGTTGGCGGCGGGTAACGAGATCGTCGAGCTTTCGGGCTTGCCGCCCGCACCGCCCGCCGGGCTGTGCGCACGGCTCGCGCGAGAGGTGACGACGCGGCCGCGCGCGAGCTTCGACGGGATCCGGTTCTACGAGCGATGCTCGCCGAGCCACTCGGGGGAGTTCTTTGATGCTGAACGTATGAACTTCGTCGTGGAGCCACCGAAGGACCCGGGGCCGCCGCCGGATATGAACGCGATTCGCCGCGACCTGGAACGTGCGGAGCGGGAAGCGGACGCGAAGCGGTACACATTCGAGTGGTGAGGTCGTGCTCGTTCGGCCAACTGATCGTCGCGTACACTGGTCGCTATGTCGAAGAAGGTAACCAAGAAGGCGGTTCGTTCGTCATCGCGAGCGAAGGCTGTCGTTTCGGGTGAACCGCGGCTGCTGTCGGGGGGCAATCCGCAGATCGCCAAGGCGGAGGGTGAAGCACCGGTGCGGGCGTACATCGAGGCCATGCCCGGCTGGAAGCGGGATGTGGGCCGTCGCCTCGATGCGATCATCGCACGAACGGTGCCGGGCGCATGCAAGGCGGTCAAATGGAACTCGCCCTTCTACGGTGTGCAGCCGGGCCTGTGGTTTCTGTCCTTCCATTGCTTCGATCGGTACGTGAAAGTCGCGTTCTTCAGGGGCACCTCGCTGACGCCGGTGCCCCCGGGAGCGTCGAAGCAACAAGAAGTCCGGTACCTCGACGTCTACCAGGATCAGCCGTTTGACGAGGCTCAGTTTGCAGCGTGGGTGAAGCAGGCAAGTTCGCTGCCGGGCGAGAAACTCTGATCTCACGCAGCAATCGGCGATAACCTAATCGAGCGTGTACTCGGCGATCTCGCTCGCGACGTACCGATCGGTTTCTTCGCCCATGCGAATGCCAATGAGACGGAATCCGTTTCGTTCGAGGATCTTCCGTGAGGCGGCGTTGGCCGTCGCGGCGGTGGCGAGGAGGGGTCTGCGTTTCTCCTGGGCGAGGAACAGAGATGCGGCGCGGGAGGCGATCCGCATTCCCCAGTAGGGGCGAGCGATCCAATAGCCGAGCATGTCGCAGGATGTGCCGTGTTCTTCAACCTGGAAGCACGCGATGCTCCCGGCGATCGTCCATGCCTTATGTCGTTCAAGTTCAATGATGCGGGAGTTGACCCTTGGATCAGCGAGTGACCGTTCCCATGTGGCGAAGAAGCTCTCGCGCGAGCGGGGCTTTGTGCCCGCGAGTTCGTTCGAGGCCGGGTCGCACTGGAGTTCGAAAAGCTCCGGCAGATCGCTCGGGACCACGGTTCGAAGTTGGATGGCCGGCTCGCCGCGGCGAGGCTCGGCAGGGGTAGACGGGGGCATTCGGGACCGTAGGTGGGCGAGCGTGCGAGCGGCTGGTTGGGTGTGGGGCCCTACACGGTGCGTGTGTCAGCGGGCCGGGGGCCGGGCGCGATCGCGGGCGTGTTGAGCAGGTTGGCGATGACGTTGGCGGCGGTGTAGGAACGGAGGACGGGGTCGACGAACTGGGCGATGCAGGCGATGTCGTCGCCGGTGGTGATGAGTGGGAGTTCGGGCTCGAGCGTGGAGGTGGTGGTGGGGGTGGCGGCGGTGCGGAGTTGGCCGAGGCCGGTGTTGGCGAGGAGGGCGTTGCAGATGCAGGCTCTGCCGCGAGTGTCGTCGGGATGACCGCCCTTGGCGATGAAATCATCGATGGGTTCGGCGGGGCATCGCCAGCCGAGTGAGCCATCGGGAGTTCTGAAGGCGGTGCGGAGGTAGCCGAGATCGCATATGCGGAGGGAGCGAGCGGGGGCGAGGGGATCGGCGAGGGTGCCGGGGAGTGGGAGGACCTTGAAGGGGAAGCCGGTGGGGGAGGCGAGCGGATCGGTGAAGACGTCGGGTGGGCGGGAACTGACGAGGGCGATGACCTGGGCCTTGAGGTGGGGCGCGAGACCGGACTCGTCGCAGAAAGCGAACGCGGTTCCGATCTGCACACCGGCGGCACCGGCCTCGCGAGCTTCGCGGATCCGGTCTGGGTGGGCGTACGACCCGGCGAGCCAGAAGGGGAGGCCGAGGGCGCGAATCGCGGCGAGGTCTGGGATGTCGCGCTCGCCGTATATGGGTTCGCCCTTGGCGGTGAGCTGCATCGTTCCGCGCGGAGGCGCGTTGTGGCCGCCGGCGGTGTGGGACTCGATAATGAAACCGTCGACGCGACCGTTGGACTTGCGGGCCAGGATGGTCGCGAGGGAGGCGGACGAGACGATCGCGAAGAACGCGGGGCGGGTAAGTTGGGGGAAGGGGTTGGCTTCGAGTTGCGATGGGTCGAAGTGGGAGACGAAGGAATCGGAGGGGAGTGCGCCCTGGACGTCGAGGCGGAGTTCGGCCGATTGGTGGTTCGCGAGTCGGTCAAGTGCGCCGGGTATCGAGCGCGGGATGCCCGCGCCCATGAGAACGCAGGAGACACCCGCGAGCATCGCCCCGTAGAGCGAGGGGAGCGTCGGGGCTTGGATCTTCTCGAGCAGGTTGATGCCGACCGGCCGGTCGTGGCCTTCCTTGGCGAGGAAGACCTCGACGAAGTTGCTCGCCACGATGAGTTCCGTGGCGGCGCGCGACGGGGCCTCCGAGGGGAGAGGCTTGGACTTGAATGGGCGATTCGGGGGCTTGCCGCCGGGGGTGAAGTAACGCTCCAAGATCCGGTCCGCGACTCCGGGGAGCGGCAGATGCTGGAGAGCGCGGCGGACGTGGCCGTCCGGATCACCGGATTCGAGGCGGCGCGCAACGATCACGTCGATGGCGGTTCCGGAGACGACGCCGAGTTGTCCGGCGAGGCAGACTGCTCTGGCGAGCTTCCAGTCGGAGATCCCGACTCCCATGCCGCCTTGGATGATGACTGGGAGAGGGTTCTGGAGCATGCAGAACAGTAGGCAAGAAGCGGATGAGGTTGTCCAGAATGTCTTGGAAAGGCAAAAATGAAAGGAACGCGCGGCGGGCGCGCGTTCCTTTGAATGGCGATCGGAGGAGTTAGTTGGGGGTGTTGGCGTCGGCGATCGTGCCGAGCGAGTTGATGAGCTCGGAGGCTTCGGGATTGGTGGGGTCGAGCTTGAGGGCCTGGGCGAAGGCGGCCTTGGCGCCTTCGACGCGGCCGAGGTCGCGCTCGATCAGGCCGAGGAGGACCAGCGAGTCGGTATCCTGGCGGATGGAGAGGGCCTGGCCGAGGGAGTCGCGGGCCTTCTCGAACTCACCGGTCTTGCGGAGGTGGATAGCGCGGAGCACGTAGCCTTCGGGGCGTTCAGGGTTGATGGCAACGAGGCGCGAGGAGGCCTCGCGGAGGCGGGCGTTGTCGCGGAGGGTCACGCTGAGGCGGCCGAGGCCGAGCCAGGCGTCAAAGTCGGAGGAGCCTTCCTCGTCCTTGGTGAGGGTGAAGTAGACCTCGCGGGCCTCGACGGGGCGGTTGACCTGCGTGAGGCAGACGGCCTGAAGGTGGCGGAGGTCGCGGCGCTTCTCGTTCTCGGTCTTGGCGAGGAGCTTGGAGAGGTTGGTCTCGGCGGCGGCGAAGCGGCCGTTGTTCATCTGGGCGTGGGCGAGGTCCTCGAGGATGGGCTGGTCGTTGGGCGCGAGCAGGCTGGCCTCGAAGAAGAGCTGCTCGGCGGACTTGGAGTCGTTGCGGAGCATGGCGAGGTGGCCGAGGGTCTGGCGGATGCCGGGGCTGTGGTCGAAGTGGTCGCGACGGGCCATGAGGTAGGACTCGGCCTCGGTGGCGCGGTCGAGCTGGATGAGCATCTCTGCCGCGGCGACGGGGTACTGCGAGTTGGACTCGTCGAGCGTGGCGGCCTGCTGGTAGCGGGTGAGCGCCTCTTCGGGGCGCATGAGGCGCTCGGCGAGGACGCCCTGGAAGTACTGGGCGTCGACGTTCTTGGCGTCGATTTCCTCGGCCTTCTTGAAGGAGAAGTTGGCCTGCTCGAGGTTGCCCATCTCCATCATGGTGCGCCCACGGAGGACGTGGGAGCGGGGGACCTTGCTGTTGAGTTCGATGGAGTAGTCCGCGTGGCGGAGGGCCTTCTTGAGATCGCCGGCGAGGAAGGCCTGGTGGGCCATCTGGTACTCGGTGCCGGACTTGAGCGCGCCCATCTTCTCTTTGGCGGCGTTGTAGTGCTCTTCGGTGTACTGGCCGTGGCCGCCGCCGCAGCCGGAGGCGGCGAGGAGGGCGAGTGTGGCCGCGGCGACGAGGGTCGCGCGACCGAGAATCTTCGAGGTGCGGCCGGGGTGGCGAACAGTGGGGGGGACACGGTTCATCGGGGTCTCACTTTCTCACCCTAGCGCCGGAGTGGCGTGTCGGGTTGGGGGGATGGGGGGAGGGGACGGTGCTGGGCGATGCGAGGTGAAAGGGCCGCCGGGTGTCCCCCCAAGGCATACCCGGCGGCCTTCCACTCGCTGTGTTTCTTACTTGCCGTCGGCGGGGACGCTGGAGGCGTCGGTGACGGTGGGCTGGGTGTTGTTGGAGGGCTTGTTGGCGAGGAAGCGCCATGCACCGCCCAGGATGCCGCGGTTGATCCAGCCGTTGGAGGTGGTGGGCGTAGAGGCGAAGCTCGTGGCGGCGGCGGGGCTGAAGGTCGTGGTGGTGGAGGGGGTGGAGGTGGTGGTGAAGGTGTTGGTGGAGTCGGTGCTGGTGTTGGTGTTGAAGGCGGTGGTGTTGGTGCCGGTGGTGTTGGTGCCGTCGGTCGTGGTGGTGTTGGTGGTGGTGTCGCCGGTGGTGCCCGTCGTGCCGGTGGTCTCGGTGTTGGTGGTCGCGAAGGTGGTGGTGTTGTTGTTGGTGGTGGTGCCGGTGGTCTCGGTGTTGGTGGTTGCGAAGGTGGTGGTGGTGTTGGTGGTTCCCGTGGTCTCGGTGTTGTTGGTGTTGGGGGTGTTGAAGGTCACGCCGGCGGTATCGATGGTGAAGTCGGCGGAGCTCTTCTTGGCGCGAGACTCGCCGTGCATGACTTCTTCGAGGAGGCTGCGGCCGGGCCAGTTGCGGTTGGTCGCGCCGAGCTTCTCACGCATGGCGATGGCTTCGGGCTGGACCGGGTTGAGGGTCAGGCTGCGGTCCAGGAGCCACATGGCACGCTGGGTGTCGCCGGACTGCGCGAGGCGTTCGGCCTCGATGTTCCGGAGGGCGGACATCTTGTCGCGGCTCCAGCGGAGCACACCTTCGCGGGCACCGGCGCGGACGCGCTCGACGGCGTCGAGGCCGCGGTCGCCGGCTTCGGCGAGGACGGTGTCGTTGACGATGCTGGGAGTGATGAGGAAGATGATCTCGTTGCGCTGGGTCTCGTCGTCGTGGCCGCGGAACGCCGAACCGAGGATCGGGATGTCACCGAGGAAGGGAACCTGGCGGCGGGAGGTCTCGGTGGATTCGCGGAAGAGGCCGCCGAGGACGATGGTCTGGCCGTCGCGGACCATGACGTTGGTGACGAGTTCGTTGGTGATTTCGTCGGGGATCGTGACCGCGGCGCCGGTGGCGTCGTTGGTTTCACGGATGACAGCCTCAGAGACCTGGGGCTTGAGTTCCATGCGGATCATGCCTTCGTTGGTGACGAAGGGGCGGAAGTAGAGCTGGGTACCAGTATCGAGGAACTCGACGGTCTGGGTGGTCGCGGTGTCGGTGGACGTGGTCTGGAGGTAGCCGACCTTACGACCGACGAGGACGCGGGAGGGCTGGCGGTTGAGGGCCAAGATCTTGGGGTTGGAGAGGATCGTGGTGTCGGTGACTTCGTCGAGGACTCGCATGAAGACGGCGACGTCGTTGGAGACGACACCGACCTTCATGCCGCCCGCGCCGGCGGTGTTGCCGACGGTGCTGGAGATCGCGGTCGCGCCGCCGTCGGCGGGGTGAGGCGAGGAGCCGCCGGTGGTGGCCTTGCCGCCGATGAGGGAGTTGGCGGCCTGGAGGGGACCACCGACGCCGACGAACTCGCCGAAGTCCATGTCGGCGATGATGGAGAAGTCCACGCCGAAGGCGTTGGCTTCGTTGAGCTGGGTCTGGAGGATGGTGGCCTCAACGAGGACCTGCGCGGGGCGCGTGTCGATCTGCGTGATGAGGGTCTCGACCTCGGCGACGTTCTCCTCGAAGTCGATCACGACGAGCATGGCGTCGTGGGCGTATTCATCGCTGCCGATGGGGGTTTCGCCCAGCGAGGGGAAGCTGGCCGTCTTGCCCGGGGTCTTGATCTGGCCGCTCTCGGAGAGCAGCGGCTTCACGAACTCCGCGGCGTCGATGGCGTTGAGGTAGTTCAGGCGGAGGACCTTGGACACCTTCTGGCGGTTGGCCTTCTCCATCTCGATGATCTCGTTCTTGGTGTAGACGTAGATGAAGTTGCCGTCTTCGACGTAGCCGTAGCCGTTGATGTTGAGGATGGCGTCGAGGGCTTCAAAGAAGGTGACGTTGTAGAGGTTGGCCGTGACGCGGGCGTTCACGTCCTTGCTCGCGATGATGTTGCGGTGGCTCTGGATCGAGAGCATCTCGAGGACGTTGGCCAGGTCCTCGTCGTTCACATGGAGGTCGACGATCGCGTTCTCATCCACCTTCACCTTGGTGGAGGAGTTGGTGGGCTGCTTGGCCTTCGGGGCGGCCTTCCCGCCCTTGGCGGCCTTGGCCTCGGCCTGTGCCGCGGCATTGGCCGGGCGGGCCTCGGGGGTCGCGAACGGGGTGGCCATGGGGTCGACCATGCTGGGCTGCTGCGGGGAGCCGGGCTGGGTCTGGGCGACGCTGACGGAGCAACCGGCAGCGAGGAACACCGTGGCGGCGGTCAACCGGGTCACGCGGATCGAACTGGTCTGATGATTCGACATAGGAAACACCTCGTCTGCGATTTTGAAACGTCGGCCGGAAGTGGCCCCTCGCCCCCTCGTCCGAGTACGCCCGGGCCGAGAACGAAGCTACCGCCTCTGTTGTCGTCCGATCAGTCGAGGGACTTTGGGGGGAGGGGATCGAGTTTTGGTGATTTCCGGACGGGTCCTAGAAAAACGCGGGTGGGTGGGGCGCGTTGCGGAGGACCTGACAGGGGAGTCCCGGAAGAACTCAGGCCGCGGGATCGCGGGGAATGTCGGAGTCGGAGGAGTTGTGGGGGGTGGAGGGGGTGGAGGGGCGGTTTCGGAGTTCGAACCACTTGCGAAGTGTGGTGAAGACCCACATACCAACGAAGGCGAAAACGGGTGTCCCGGCGAGGAAGACCAGGCGCGAGGGCCAGATGGTGGTGGCCCAGTAGACGGCGGCGGCGAGCAGCCCGAGGACGGGGAGAATGAAGATCGGCCTGGGCTTGGAGACCATGGCGTCTCCGGCTCGACGGCTGATCTGGACAGCGTGGTCGTGGTAGGTCGAGAGAAGCCGTCGGGCCCAGATGAACTCGGTGGCGAGGAGCGCGAGGCCGGCGGGGATCACGATGACCGCCGGGCCGGGGGCGACGATCATGACGATCCCGATGCCAACAACAGTCACACCCGCGACGAGTACCAGGATCTTTCGGCTATGCCGAAGGGCACTGCGTGCGAAGCGATCGGCTTCGGGGCCGAGTGGGGAGACTTCGTCCTCCGCGGCGGGCTTCTTGCGGTAGAACGCGGCGAACCACAGCCCCATGCCGACTGCCGTGGCGATGACGGCGAGGAAGACCTCGGGTGGGAGCTGGTGTGCGCGGGGGAGGCTGATGGCGAAGGCGCAGTGGCAGAGGGTCAGGGCGAGGCCGACCTTGATGAAGCGGAGGCTGGGGGCCGCGTCCTTGATGGCGAAGTACAGGGAACGCATGCAGAGCAGGCCGAAGCCGTTTGCCGCGAAGATGATGAGCGGGTCGGAGGAGACGGCGAAGGTCGCGGGGATGGAATCGAGGGAGAAGAAGAGCTCGGCGGTGGTCAGGACGAGCAGGGTGAAGATCAGCGGGGTGAAGGCCATGCGCCCGGCGACCCGCGTGGTGAGGGCGTCGCCCTCGAAGGACTCGGAGATGGGGAGGAACTTCCGGAGCAGGCCGTAGAGGGGGTTCTGCGCGGGGTCGAGCGACTCGCGCCGGACGAGGATCATCCGGAGCGCGGCGAGGACGAGGAGGACAGCGAGGACGAGCCGCACCACCCGGCCGATATCGGGGAATGCGAGCACGGATCCGAGGCCGAAGATGATCGGCCCTTGGACGAGCTGCGTGATCACGACGCCGTAGATGAGGATTCGGCGCTGGTGCTTCGGTGGGGTCTTGAAGTGGGCGAAGACGGCGGAGAAGACAAGGACCATGTCGAGGTCCAGCGCGAGGTCCAGGACCAGGGCACTTAGGAACTCGAGGGAGGCGGCGGATCCGGACCGGACCTCTATGCCGCCCGCTGTGCCGATGCCGAGCCAGTGGTTGGAATACGCGGCGTAGACCAGGCCGTTGAACGCGACCGCGATGAGGAGGTAGAAGCTGAACCAGGCGAGAGCGCTCGGGGCACGTTGAACGCCTGGTTTGCGGTTGAATACGAGGAGGTCGAGGGCGGAGAGCCCGAAGACGATGAAGAGCAGGATGACCCAGGGAGTCGGGTTCACGCGGGCTTCTTCTTGAGCTGCGACGCAAGGATGCCCACGGTAAGGACACCCAGGATGATTCCGAGGGAGAGCAGGGGGTTCATCTCAAGGGGCTTGGTGGGCGCCCATGAAGTCAGCCACGCCTGGGACGAGGAGAGATAGCGGTCCAGCATGTGGAAGTGGTAGAGGCCTTCGATCAGCATTTTACACCCTACGAAGGCGAGGATGATGATCAGGCTGATCTTGAGGTATTCGAACTGGTCCATGGCCTCGGCGAGAACGAAGTAGAGGGCTCGGAGGCCGAGAATCGCGAACATGTTGGACGTGAAGATGATGAAGGAGTCCTGGGTGATCCCCACGACAGCGGGGACGGAGTCGACGGCGAAGATGATGTCGACGACATTGAGGATGATCAGGACGAGGAAGAGCGGGGTCGCAGCGAGCTTGCCGTTCTCCCGGGCGAAGAAGTGCTCGCCGTGGTAGCGGGAGGTGACCGGCATGAGGCGGCGGACGAGGCGGATGGCCGGGCTCTTGTCCGGGTTAAACTCGTGTTCCTCTTTGGTGAAGTACATCTTGATCGCGGTGTAGACGAGGAAGCCGCCGGCGAGATAGAGCAGCCAGTGGAACTGCTCGATGAGCTCGACGGCGAGGCCGATCATGCCGCCACGCATCAGGAGTGTGGCGATGATCCCCCAGGTGAGGACGCGGTGCTGGTGCTCGCGGGGCACGGCGAAGTGCCTGAAGATGAGGGCGAACACGAAGAGGTTGTCGACGGAGAGGGCCTTCTCCATGACGAAGCCCTGAATGAAGAACGCGGAGGCGGTGAGCCCGTTGATTTCCTTCATGCGTGCCGTGGCCAGACCCATCCCGCAATAGTGGTTCTCGTAGATGACGTAGAGAATGGGGACAAAGGCCAGGGCGAGTGCGACGCACAGCGCTGTCCAGAGCAGCGCCGTACGCATCGTGATGACCTTCCCTCGCCGGTGGAAGATGACCATGTCGGCGGCGACGAAGAGGACGACGAAGAGAATGAAGCCGGACCAGAGCCAGAATGCCATGGGTTATCCTGCGTGAGCGGGCGGGGGGACGGTCGCGGCGACGGTGTGCGGACGGGGCGTCGACGGCGACGAGGGGCGGAGGCCCGCGACGAGAAGAGGCGTGTTGGGCATGTTCGAGACTCCGCGCTGGGCGCAAGGGAACCGCAGGAAGCGTGCGGTCTTGCGCTTTGCGGAGCACACGGGTAACGCTCGCAAGGAGCGGCCGGAAGCTCGCAACGGGCGGCTTCGTACTGACGGCCGGTTCCGCCCGATTTTCCTCTTCACGAGGCCCGGGCAGGCTACTCCCCGACACGGAAAGCGACATCGTAGGGATGGGCCCGAGTCAGGACAACCGATTCAGATCTCGTCATCCTCGTTGTCCGAGTCGTCGAGGAAGGGGTCTTCCGGAGCCAGGGGCTGCGGGGCCGCCGGGGCCGGCTGGCTCGGGGCGTTGCGAGCGGAATCGTTCGCGTGGTGGCCTTCGCCCCGGACTTCGCGGTACACGCTCCCGTCGACGAAGCCCTGGAGCTTGCGGGCCCTCACCGGGTGCTGCAACTTGCGGATGGCCTTGGCCTCAACCTGCCGCACTCGCTCGCGCGTCACCTTGAAGATCCTGCCCACTTCTTCGAGCGTATAGGTGTATCCGTCGCCGATTCCATACCGAAGTTTAATGATCTCACGCTCGCGGTAGGTGAGCGTTCGCAGAACGCTCTCGATGCGTGTGCGCAGCATTTCCTGTGCCGCCGAGTCGGAGGGGGCGGCCTGGGATTCGTCCTCGATGAAGTCGCCGAAGTACGAGTCTTCACTGTCGCCAACCGGGCGGTCGAGACTGACGGGATGGCGGCTGATCTTCATGACCCGGCGGACTTCGGCGGCGGTGAGGCCGGCCTTCTCCGCCAACTCGTCGATCGTGGGCTCAACGCCGGACTTCTGAACGATTTCCTTCTGCAGGTTCCGCAGGCGGGTCATCGTTTCGATCATGTGCACGGGGATCCGGATCGTCCGGGCGTGATCCGCGATCGCGCGGGTAATCGCCTGGCGGATCCACCATGTGGCGTACGTGCTGAACTTGTACCCGCGCTTGTACTCGTACTTGTCGACGGCCCGCATCAAGCCGGTGTTGCCCTCCTGGATGACGTCCAGGAAGGACAGGCCGCGGTTGCGGTACTTCTTCGCGATAGAGACCACGAGGCGGAGGTTGCCGCCCGAGAGGTCTCGCTTGGCTTGCTCGTACTCCCAGAAGACAACGCTGAGGTCCCGCACCCGGCGCTGCAGTGCCGCGGGTTCTTCGAGCACGAGGGCGCGCAGGCCGTCGAGTTCTTCCCGCATGACCGCGATGTCCTCGGGGTCGTACTGACGCACGGGACGTTCGCGCTTGCCGCGAGCGGCAGGCTTCGGCGGGTTCGCGGCCCGGCGGAGGTCGTTCTCGAGCTCGAGCATCTTCTTGGAGATCGAGCGGAGCTTGCGCATCAGTGGGATGATGCGGCCGGTGCGGAGGCTGAGTTCTTCGGTGAGCGCGGCCATCCGGCGGCGGCGGGCGCGGATCTTCTGCGAGAGTTCGGCGGCACGCTCGGTGTCGCCGGCGGCTGCCGCGGCGACCATCTGGTCCCAGTCCGCGCGGTTGATCGTGAGCAGGCGCTCGAGGGTGGCGACGTTGCCGGGGATGCGCTTGGAGATCTTCTCACGGGCGTTTGCTTCGGCGGTTGAGATTCGCATCGTGCGGTCGAAGGGGAGCTCGCCCTTGGCGACCTGCTTGAGGACTTCGACGGCCTGGGCGATCACGTAATCGCTCTCGAGGGCGCGACGGCGGAAGATCATCCGCGTGAACTCGACCTTCTTCGCGAGGCGGATCTCTTCCTCGCGGGTGAGGAGGGGGATGCTGCCCATCTGCGAGAGGTACATCCGGACGGGGTCGTCGATCCGCTTGCCGGTCGTTTCTTCCGCGACCACCTCGGCGAGCTCGCGGTCGAGCTGGACCTGGTCGTTGTCCTTGGCGTCGGCTTCGTCGTCGCCGGAGCTCAGGGCGGCGTTCATCTTCTTGCGGAGGGACGCGGCCTCGCCGGCGCGTTCGCCGCCGTCGACGCTCATCGCGCGGAACACGGCCGGGAGCGAGGCGAGGCCGGAACCGTTCAACTCGCCCCGTTCGAGGGACTCGCGGTGGAGCCGGGCCTTGTACTCGAGCTCGTCGACGAGTTCGAGGTTGTGGCGGTCGATGGTGGCGAGCAGTTCGTGGAGCCGCTCCGGATCGACCATCTCGTCCGGGATCGTGTTGTTCAGCTCTTCGTAGCTGAGCCACGTCCGACGACGGCCGAGGGCCAAGAGCTCATTTACCGCGGGATGCAGATCGTTGATCACAACGCACTCCTCGACAGTCCAGCACTCACCAGACCAACACTCACCGTGGACGGGGCAGGACCCTGCGGTCAAACCCCGACTGAGACAACTGCTGACGCTTCAACTCGATGACCTTGTCGACACCCGTGGCCCCGGCGGCGGCACGCTCCCTGTCCAACCTGTAGGTGGTCACGCAACCCTTGAAGTGGTCCGACAGCCGGGCGCCGTGACCGGTGACGTCATCAACGTGGGATGCCAGCCGCACCGCCGCGGACTGGAGATCCAAGTCGTCCGTCGTCGCGAGGACGGCGGAGACGGACACCGGTTCACCGTTGTCGATCATGTCCCGCACGAGTTGTGCCAGCTTCTGAACCAAGGGCAAACGATAAGCAGTCGGCGCGACCGCGTCCTGCTCGTCCATCCTGAGACTTGCCCAGAGGTTTCCGTCGCAGAGCAGGCACCCGAGGATGTGCTCGCTGGGGCTCATCTGGCGGGGGTCGGGAAGAACCGCATCGGATTCGGTCGGCTCTGTGGTCGTGGGGGTGTCGGAGGGGAACGCGCGACGTGGCGCGCGGCCCGCGGGGATCGCTCGCTCGATGACCTGGGTCGGAACCCCGGCGACCTGCGAGAGTTTCTGCACGATGAGGCTCTTGCGGACGGGTTCGACCTCGCGGAGCCCCAACTCCAGCAGCCGGTCGATCTCGGCCTCGACCGCCTGCGAGATCTGGGCGATCCCCGCGCCCGCGAGCGTGGCCTTCAACCGGCGGAACCGGTAGGTCAGCAGGTCTTCGGATTGCTCGATCGCGCGATCGAAGATCTGACGCCCGCCCTCCCGCTTCAGGAGCTCGTCCGGGTCCTTCGCATCCGTGTGCGAACTCAGGGTTGCGATCTTCACGTCCAGCGGTTCGGCGAAGAAAACCTCGACAGCGCGGTCCGCGGCCTTCTGCCCCGCGTCATCGCCGTCGAACAGGAGGACCACTGTGTTGCAGAGCCGGCGGAGGGACGTCGCGTGCTCGCGCGTGAGCGAGGTGCCCAAGGCGGCGACAGCGTTGGTTACCCCGGCCTGGTGGCACGCGATGGTGTCCATGTACCCTTCGGTCAGGATGGCGGTCTTCGTGTTCTGGATCGGGCGCAGCGCGTGGTTCAACCCGTACAGCGTCGCCTTCTTCGAGAAGACCACCGACTCGGGCGAGTTCAGGTACTTCGGTTCGACCGTGTCGTCCAGACGGCGTGCGCCGAAGGCGATCACCCGCCCGCCCGCGTCCTGGATCGGGAAGATCAACCTGTGGCGGAAGTTGTCGGTGACTGCGCCGAAACGCTTGAGAAGGCCCGCGTCGAAGAAGGGCTCCTCGGGGAGGTTCTGCTTCCGGATGTACTGGTACAGACCATCCTGGATCGCCGGGCTCGCCCCCAGGCTGAATCGCTCCACCATCTCCGGGCTGATGGCGCGCTTGGCGATGGCCTCGCGGGAGGCCGCCCCGTGTTCGGGGTGGTTCAGCAGGGACCTGTACAGGCCCGCGGCGGTGGAGTTCGCGGAGAGGATCTGCTGCCGGCGGCTGGGCTGACCGGGGATAGGGGCAGGACCTCCCGATCGCCCCGGCTTCCACGGGGTAAGGGTCACGCCGTAGCGTTCGGCCAGCAGTTCGAGAGCCTCGCGGAAGTCGAGTTTGAGGTACTTGCGGATGAAGCTGATGGCGTCGCCGCCCGCGCCGCAGACGAAGCAGTGGAAAAGGCCCTTATGGGGCACAACCGCCATCGAGGGGTTGTGGTCGTCGTGGAAGGGGCAGAGGGCCTTGTACTCGCGCCCGGCGGGACGGAGCTTCACGAACTCGCCGACGACGGCGACAATGGGTGCCGCGGCGAGCACCTTGGCGATGTCGTCCTGACCGTCGAGTTTGCTTCGTCCTGAAGAGTGCATGTGAGAGACCACGCCGAAACCCGGGCGGCCGGGTGTGATGCGCCATGACCGTAAAAACGAAACGCAGACCGTCGGGAGAAGGCCCGGCAAGAGGGAGAGAAGATCTTGGCCCCCGGCCGGTTGGGGCAGGAGACGACAGGCCGCGGGTGGGCGCTCGGGTTGGGGATTCGTCCGCCGAGGCATATGGCCCTGGGGCCGCCTGGGGAGTCCGGAGAGTGAGCGCTCCCGAATCAATCCATAAGGTAGCACACCCTCGTCGGGCGGCAAACAATCTCCCAGATTTGAATGGGTCCTGCCGACTGGGCCGACTGTATCGGTCCTGACGGTTGTTCACCCCCCGGAGCCCACCTGTGGAGCGAGTACGCGTCCAGTTTATTGGTCGGGTTCAGGGCGTCGGCTTCCGAGCAACGGTCCGCACCATCGCCCGGGCGTTTTCCGTGACCGGGTGGGTCCGCAACGAGGAAGATGGGTCTGTGGTCGCGGAGATCCAGGGCACCCGGGGGGACATCGACCTTCTGCTCGCCCGACTCCGCACAAGGATGGAGGGATTCATCCGGTCCGAGACGCTCGATCCCATCGCCACCGTCGGCGATGAGAACCAGTTCGAAATCCGCCGCTGAGAGCACCACATGCCCCGCACCGTCCGAGCAGGCCTCGTGCAGTACCGTTGCGAACTCTCCGGCAACGAGCCGATTGAGCGACTCAAGGCCCACACGACCGACAAGGCCGAGGCGTTTGTCCGGCAAGCCGCCGCGAAGGGGTGCCAGATCGTGTGCCTGCAGGAGCTGCTCAATGCGCCGTACTTCGCGGCCGAGCAGTCGCTCAAGTGGTACGACGCGGCCGAGCCGATCGAGGGAGGGCCCACCATCACGCGCCTGCGCGAACTCGCCCGCACGCTGAAGATCGCGATCGTTGCGCCCATCATGGAACGCACGATGGCCGGCGTGTACTACAACTCCGCCGCCGTGATCGATGAGCGGGGCGCGACGGTGGGGGTGTATCGAAAGAACCACCTGCCGCACTGCCTTCCCGGGTTCTGGGAGAAGTTCTACTTCAAGCCGGGTGACCTCGGGTACCCCGTCTTCGATCTGGGTTTCGCCAAAGTCGGCGTGTACATCTGCTACGACCGGCACTTCCCGGAAGGGGCGCGAGAACTCGGGCTCAACGGTGCCGAGATCGTGTTCAATCCCAGTGCAACCGTCGCGGGGCTCAGCGAGTACCTGTGGAAGATCGAGCAACCAGCGCACGCCGTGGCGAATCAGTACTTCGTCGGCGCGATCAACCGCGTCGGCACCGAGGCCCCCTGGAACGTCGGTGAGTTCTACGGCCAGTCCTACTTCTGCGACCCCCGCGGACAAGTCGTGGCGCAGGCATCACGCGACAAGGACGAACTGGTCGTCGCCGATCTCAAGATGGACCTGATCGAAGAGGTGCGGCGCGTGTGGCAGTTCTACCGCGATCGCCGTCCGGACACGTATTCCGGCCGCTGATTAGATCTCGACGTACGCCCGCAGGCCTTGCAGCCCGCCTTCGCGTCCGAAGCCCGACTCCTTGAACCCGCCGAACGGGCTCGCCGGATCGAACTTGTTGTACGTGTTGAGCCACACCACGCCCGCCTTCAGCTTGCGAGCTGTGTCGAAAATCTTCGAGCCCTTGTCGGTCCACACGCCCGCGGCGAGGCCGTACGGGGAGTTGTTGGCGCGGGTGATGGCCTCTTCCGGCGTTCGGAAACTCATCACGCTGAGCACGGGGCCGAAGACTTCCTCACGCGCGATCGTGTGCGACGGCTGCACGTTCGAGAAGAAGCACGGCCGGCACCAGAATCCCTTGCCGTTCATGCCGCTCGCGTCCGTCGGGTCACCCTCGCACCCCACGAGCGTCCCGCCCTCTTCCCCGGCGACCTTCAGGTAATGCCGGATACGGTCGAGCTGAGGCCGGTTGTTGATCGCGCCGATGTCCGTGTTCTTGTCCAGCGGATCGCCCATGCGAACGCTCCGCAACCGCAGTTCGAGCTTGCGGGTGACCTCGTCGAGGATCGACTCCTGCACGAACAGCCGCGAGCCCGCGCAGCAGACCTCTCCCTGATTGAAGTAGATGCCGCTGATGATCCCTTCGACCGCCTGATCGAGGCTCGCGTCTTCAAAGATGATGTGCGGGCTCTTGCCCCCGAGTTCGAGGGTGAGGCGCTTATCCGTGCCCGCGACCGCCGCGGCTATCTTCTTCCCGACCTCCGTCGACCCGGTGAACGCGAGCTTGCGTACTCCGGGGTGCCCCGCGAGCGCGGCCCCCGCGCGGCCGTCGCCCGTCACAATGTTCACGACGCCCGGGGGTAGACCGATTTCCTCGAAGACCTCCGCGAGCCGCAACGCGGTGAGGGGGGTCGTCTCGGCGGGCTTGAGCACGACCGTGTTCCCGCACGCGAGAGCCGGCGCGATCTTCCACGCGGCCATCAGAAGCGGGAAGTTCCACGGGATGATCTGCCCGCACACGCCGACCGGACGAGGGCTCGCTCCGGGGAACGCGTAGTCCAGTTTGTCCGCCCACCCGGCGTGGTAGAAGAAGTGTGCGGCCACCAGCGGGATGTCCACGTCTCGAGATTCCTTGATCGGCTTGCCGCTGTCGAGCGTCTCGAGGATCGCAAACTCGCGGGCCCGCTCCTGGATCCGGCGAGCGATGCGGAAAAGGTACTTCGCCCGCTCCGTGGGGGGGAGTTTGGCCCACAACGGCTGAGCCGCCGCGGCAGCCTTGACCGCTGCATCCACATCCGCCGCGGAGCCCTCGGCAACTTCGCTGAGGACGCGTTCGTTGGCGGGGTTGATGGTCTCGAAGTACCGCCCCTTCCCCTTGCCCTCGCCCCGCGGTTCGACGAACTTCCCGTTGATGAAGTGGCCGTATCGCGGAGCGATATCAACCTTCACGCTCTCGGGCGCGGGGGCGTAGTGGTCGAGGGTGGCAAATGCCGCGGCGGGGGAGGCAGCAGTGGGCATGCCGGGAGTTTAGGGTGCCGGCGGGCGCGGGAACATTGCCGGCACAGAATGCCGCGTCCGACGGGGGCGATTCGTCAACTGCCGCCGCGAGCACGAGGGGCGGACGGGACCACCGCCCTCACGGCCTGGAAGGTCATCAGACACAGAGCCATCGTGATCCCGATCGTGAGCCCGCACTTGGTGAGTGCCGAATAGGGGGCGTCGCGCAGGGCCGCCGCGATTCCGACGCACAGCGGCAGGTGGAGCAGATAGACCCAGTACGCGCTGTCGGAGAGAAACCTGATGACCGGAATGTCCCGCGTGATCCAGCGTTCAGCGAACGCCGCGCCCCCGAGCATCAGCGGCCAGATCGTGAGCGAGAGGGCCGCCTGCGCGCCAATGACCGCAGCGCGAAGCCCCGTCCCCGTTCTGGTCATGCTCTCGAACCACACGACGGTCGCGATCATGTACAGCGCGACGCCGAGGCCCGCGCGGATCATCCGCCGCCCGGGGTGGGCGAGCAGATCGGGCGTCGACTCGTGTGCACGGAATAACCTCACACCCACCCAGAAGAAGAAGTAGTAGCACGCGAAGATGTGTGGTTGCGGCACAAAGGAACCCGGAGTATCGATCCCCGGCATGCTCATCGGGAGGAGTGTGACGAGCGTCACACCAAAGAGCACCGGACTCGGCAGGAACGGACGCTCGCTCGCGAGTGCGCCGTTCATCAGTTTGTCCCATCGCTCGCGGGCGTCCGCAGGCATCAGCCTCTCCCATGCGGACCGAAGCGCCGCGTAGGTCAGGATGAACAGCCACAGATACCACAGAAACCAAAGGTGCATCGGGTGCGGATGCCCCCATGGTTCCGCAAAGTCACGGACCACCTCATCCAGCGCTGCTCCAGCTGCTTGGCCCCCTGCCCTCGCCATCGCATACACGAACGTGCCCTTCACGGCCGGAAACAGCACCACCCAGCCCACCACCAACGGCAGCAGCACCCGAGTGCTCCGATCCTGAACCACCTGCCACAGGCCGCGGCCGTCGATGCTTCTCGCGACGAAGTACCCCGCCAGCACAAAGAACGCCGGCATGCGGAACATATGGATAAGAAGCACGGCGACCCCAAGGAGGGTGCTGCGTTCGGGATCTCTGTAGGGCCACGAAGGGTCCGACTCGCCGGGAACGAAGCTCACGCCCGCGTGCAGCACGACACCCAGGAACATCATCGAAGCACGCAGAAAATCAAGGCCGTATCGCCGTTCAGAAGGCATCGCTCGAATGTACCAAAAAACAACCCGGGCAACTCGGCCCGGGTGCGTGGAGAATCAAAACTCAGGGTCGCGGAATCAGCGACGGCGACGGCCGGCGGCGAGGGCGCCCATGCCGGCGAGCGCGAGCATGCCCGGCGCGGGGACGAGGTTCGCCGCGCCCGGCGTCGCGCAGAAGTCGGCCGCGTTGGCGAGGCCGGTGGTGTTGCGAGCCGGATCGAGCGTGTACGCGCCGCCCGGGTTCGTGCCGAGCACGTCCGCGCCGTACCACACGCTGTCAGCGCCGCGGATCAGGATGTCGGCGTTGAAGCCAGCGTTGGGGCCAAAGTCGGTGAAGCCCAACTGCGCGGCGTACGCGCGGTTGTCGGTGTCGTTCTCGAGGAAACCGATGCCGTCAACAACCGACGCCCAGGGGGTGAGGTCGAGCACGCCGTCGTTGTTGGTGTCGAGGTCGTTCGAGATCGCGCCGCTGAATCCGGAAACGAGGAGGTAGGTGTTGCTGCCGTTCTCGATGTCCGGGTTGAAGTCGGCGACGTTGAGGGTGGTCCCGGCGTCCGGGCCCTGCACGCCCGCCGCGATCGACGTATCGATCACGCCCGTTCCGTCGCGCCACAGGAAGAGGCCGTTCGAGCCAAGGCTGAACGCGCTAAGGCTCAGCACCGCGTCGATCGTGCCGCTGGCGGTGCCGTCGCCCTCAAGAACCAGAATCGTGAGGCCCGAAAGGCTCTGCCCGGCCGTACCAGACAGTTCCAGGAACTCCTGGCCGTTGTCCGTGCCCGGGGAGTTCGTGAAAATCTCGCTGAAACGGACGTCGGCGGCCGCCACGGCGGCCAGGCCGCAGAGGGCCACAAGGGCGGAAACAGTGCGCATGTCAGTCTCTCCTCGAATCAATGCCGCGACTCGCGGCGGGGTCTTGGGGGCGGCCGTACAAACGGGGCCCGGTTCTCTCGGAGGCAAACGTACGGGCGACCCCTCGGAGATGTGTCAGGATTGCGCAAAGACCCGGTTGGACTTGTGTTGCGACTGAACCCCCGCGCCCCCGGCAGGCCACCCCGTCCGCCCACTGGCCGGCATGCCCAGTCCGGTATACACTTCCACCCTACCCGGCCGACCGCAAGGCCCGCCGGGCCACATTCGGGCGCGTAGCTCAGTTGGCTAGAGCGCGGCTGTCACATAGCCGAGGTCACAGGTTCGAGCCCTGTTGCGCCCATTCGCACGATCCTCCTTCTGCCCTGCGGCGGGACTACCGCCGGAATCGTGCAGCACTCATTGCCAGCGAAGCCCAGGCCAGCCCCATGGCTGGCCCCTGTCAATCCCGGGCTAAAGTCTGGTATGCCCGGATCCTCCGCAAACCCCGATCATGGGCCGCAGTCTTCGGGCGATATCCCCCCACGCCCCGACGCCGGTGGGGCCGATCCGCTGCTCGAAGTCCTCTACGACCACCTGCGAGCCATCGCCCAGCAGCGGCTGAGTGCTGAAAACGCAGGTCACACCCTCCAGGCGACCGCTCTTGTGCACGAGGCTTATCTGCGGATAGGCCAGGATCGGCGGGTCGAGTTCAAGAACCGGGCTCACTTCTTCGCCGCCGCCGCCGAAGCCATGCGGCGCATTCTGATCGACCACGCCCGGGCCAAGGGTGCTGCCAAGCGGCGCCCGCCGGCTCGCGAACTGCTCTCCGTTGTCAATCTCGCCGAGCAGCAGGATTCCGACCAGATCCTGGCGCTCGATGCCGCGCTTCAACGCTTGGAGTCGACCGAGCCCGAGGTCGCGGCGGTGGTCCGACTTCGCTTTTACGCGGGCCTCAGCGGAGATGAGACCGCCGAGGCCCTCGCGATCTCACCTCGGCAGGTCGATCGGCTGTGGGCATATGCCCGCGCGTGGCTGGCGCGGGAAGTACCGGCGGACTGAACTATGGTCGATCGCGAGAGAGTCCGCGAGTTGTACGTCGAAGCCGCGGCACTGTCACCCGAGGACGTGCCCGGGTACTTGGACCGCGCGTGCGGCTCCGACGCCGATCTTCGCCGCGAAGTGGAGTCACTCCTGTCCGCTGCCGCGGCAAGGCCGCAGTTCCTCGCATCACCGACTTCGCCTTCTCCCGGGATCGGCGATGCGGGCGGAGAGGTCGAAGGGGCAACAATCGGGCGTTACCACCTGCTCCAGGAGATCGGCAGGGGTGGATTCGGCACCGTGTACGCCGCGGAGCAGAGCGAGCCGGTTCGGCGTCGTGTGGCGCTCAAGATCATCAAACTCGGGATGGATACCCGCGGCGTGATCGCGAGGTTTGAAGCCGAGCGGCAGGCGCTCGCGCTGATGGACCACGCGAACATCGCGAAGGTCTTCGATGCGGGTGCTACGGAGACCGGGCGCCCGTACTTCGTGATGGAGTTGGTGAAGGGCGAGCCTGTCACCGCCTACTGCGATCGACACAACCTGAGTATCAGCGAGCGGCTGGGCGTCTTCGTACAGGTGTGCCACGCCGTGCAGCACGCGCATTCGAAGGGAGTGATCCACCGCGACATCAAGCCGGGCAACGTCCTCGTGTCCACCGAGGACGGTCGTCCGCACGTGAAGGTCATCGACTTCGGCATCGCGAAGGCCACGCAGCAGCATTTGACCGAGAAGACCATCTTCACCGACTTCCGCCAGTTCATCGGCACGCCGGAGTACATGTCCCCCGAGCAGGCCGTGGGCTCGCTCGGCGTCGACACGCGAACCGACGTGTACAGCCTCGGTGTTCTGCTCTACGAGCTCCTCACGGGTGCAACCCCGTTCGACGGGAGGTCACTCCGATCCGCGGCGTACGCGGAGATTCAACGCATCATCCGCGAGGTTGACCCGCCAAAGCCGAGCACCCGCGTGAGCACCCTCGGCGAAGGGCTCGCGGAAGTCGCATCCCAGCGCCGGACCGAGGCGGCCAGACTCTCGCCGCTGCTCCGCGGGGATCTGGATTGGATCGTCATGCGTTGCCTCGAGAAGGACCGCGCCCGCCGGTACGCCACGTCCGACGCGCTGGCCGCGGAGATCGAAGCATTCCTGAGGGGCGACCCCGTGACCGCAGTGCCGCCCAGCGCGGCGTACCGCTTCCGCAAGTTCGCCACGAGAAACCGCGCCCTTCTGACGGCGTCGGGTGCGGTGTTGGGCGTCATCGTCCTCGGCGTGTTCGGCACCACGTGGGGGATGTTCACCGCGATGCGAGCCGAGCGCGTGGCCAATCAAGAACGAGACAGCGCGACCGTCGTGCGGGACTTTCTGGCGCAGACGTTCCAGGGGGTTGCGCCGCAGGTCTCTCGCGGCAGAGACACCACGTTGCTCGCATCGCTGATGGAGAACGCCGCGGCCCGGCTGGAGTCCGGCGAACTCGCGGGGAACGCTCGCGCCGAAGCCGACTTGCGGGTTGTGATCGGCGAAGTCAACGCGGAGATCGCCCGGTACGAGCAGGCTCGCCTCGTGATCGCTCCGCTGGGAGACGGGACGCAGTTACCGGGGATGACCCGCGTGCGACTGCTGCTGCTCCGCGCGAATCTCGCGCTCGCCGCCAGCAATATCGAAGAGACGGAGCAGTTTCTAGCCGAGTCTCAGCGGGTCCTCGAGTCTCAGTCGGAAGACGAACCGGCGCTGCGGGGCAGAGTCCTCGCGGGTCTCGCAGAAGCGGCCGCGGCACGGAACCTCACCGCACGCCAGGAGGATTTGGCCGCCCAGGCAGTTCGAGCGGCCGAGGCAACCACGCCGCGGGATCACGAGACGCTCGCCGCGCGACTGCTCTCGCTCGGCAGGGCGATTCGAGCGCAGGGCCGCGAAGAGGAGGCCGTGCGAGTACTGGGCCGCGCTCTGCTCACGCTTGACGAAGACCCGAGGCTGGGGAGTGTGACAGGAGAGTCGCCGGTCCGGGTGCAGGTTCTGCTCGCGAGAGCGGCCATCTACGGGCAGCAGTACACGTTCGACCTCGCCGAGCGGGATCTGAAGGAGGCACTCCTTCACGCCGAACGCATCTTCCCGGCCGACCACCCGGCCCTTCTCGAGATTCAGTTCGCCCGCGCCAACACATCTCTCCACATGGGACGGTACGAGCAAGGGCTTGTGGAGATGCAGGCCGTGATCGACGGCCAGCGCTGGGTCTACGGAGCCGACAGCATCCAGATCGCGGATTCTCTCGCGGTAGTGGCGTTCGTTCACTATTCCTCCCGACGCTGGCAGCAGGCTCTCGATGCGCTCGAGGCGATCCAACGCATCCGCGAGAAGCACATGTCGGCCGAGGATGCCGCCGCGTTCAGCGAGTGGACCATGATGGTGGATTGTCTCGACAGCCTCGGCCGAATCACCGAAGCTCTCGAACTCGCGAGACGATCGTGCACGCTGTGCCTCAAATCAGCCGAGCCATCCAGCGATGTAGCCCTGTTGGCACGCAACACGCTGCTGCTCAGCCTGTACTTCGCACGCGAAGACCGAGAGGCCGCGGACGAGGGACGGCGGTTGCTCGCGGACTGTGCCGCGTGGCGTCCCAGCGACCTCCCGGCCTGGCTCCACCTGACCTACGCCGTGACCGGCGAATCCCTGGTGAATGCCGGAGATCCTGCCGAGGCCGACGAGAGCGTCCGTCTCCTGCGGACGTGCGTGGAGGTGCGTACCGCGAAGTTCTCGGATCGTGATTTCCGCGTGACGCGAGCTCGGTTGCAACTGGGAAGGGCGATCGTCATGCAGGCGGTGCGAAGGCCCCCTGATGATCCGGAACCGACGCGAGAGGCACTTCTCGCCTCGTTCGCGGAAGCGGAATCGCTCCTCGTTCCAAACTTCGAGTCGCTCGTCGCCGGCATCAAGCTGCTGGACCCGCCGCACCGCGGGAGGTGGGTCGAACTCGCGGGGCGGGCGATCGTCACGCTCTACGAAGCGTGGGATGCGGACGCGCCCAACTCAGGCAGGGACGAACTCGCCCGCCAATGGCGCGAGCGGCTCGAATCGACACTCAAGGCGGTCTCGCCGAATGACGTATCTCCCTCGCCCCGGTAGTGGGGCGGGTTCGCTGAGATTCCTGGCGCTCCGCGCGGCGGTTCTCGCGTGTGGAGGCGGGTCATACATCATCGCACGCCGAGCCGCGTCGGAGACACCCCATTTCTCGCGCGGGAGAAGGCGACCGGACGCCGCGAGTCATCCCGACATTCTCCGCGAGATTCCCGGCGCTTATCGGCGCTCCTCCCCGCTTGTTGTTCTGAGACTCATTACTGAGAGGTTCACTGATGCTGAAGTTCACCATTGTCGTCGGCACACTCGCACTCGCAACCCTCGCCCACGCCCAGTCCACCGCCTTTACATACCAAGGCCAGATTAAGGACGGCGCAGTCGTCGCCTCGGGCCTGCACGACATCCGTTTCAGCCTCTTCGATGCCGCGACGGGCGGCACGCAGATGGGTACCACCCAGTGCCTGAACAACGTCTCCGTGACCGACGGCGTGTTCACTGCCACCATCGACTTCGGCCAGCAGTTCGCCACCCCCGGCGCTCGCTTCCTGGCGATCGAAGTTCGGCGCGACACCGGCCTTGCCTGCACGAACACGACGGGCTATTCCTTGCTCGGTCCGCGCCAGCCGCTGACGGCCACCCCCCTCGCGAACCACGCCAAGTCGGCGTTCTCGTTGAACGCGGCGGACGGTTCGCCGGCGAACGCGGTCTTCGTCGACAACGCGGGCAACGTCGGCATCGGGACGACCGTGCCGGGCAGCCTCTTGCACGCCTTCGGCAACCGCCCGGAACTGCGTCTCCAGGACGACGACCTTTCCGGCAGTTTCACGCAGATCGACGACCCGAGCGCCGGACAGATGCGCATCAACAAGGTCTCCACCGCCACCATCTCCCTGATCGACATCAACCCCCAGATCGCCAATGGGACCAGCGACATCGCGGTTCGATTCTTCCGCGAGACCAACACCACGGGCATTCGGCGTGTGCTGTTCCACAGCGGCAACAACAGCGCCGCGACATCCGCTCAGATCGGCGTGGGCGGCGGGAGTTCGTACTTCCAAGTCGACGGCGGGTTCTTCGGCATCGGCACCGCGTCCCCAGTTTCGACCCTGCACGTCGCAAAGTTCGGAGGCATCCCCGCTGGCGGTCCGGCGCTCACCCTCCAGGACACAGGTGCCAACAGCACACAATCCGGCTACGTCAGCTTCCGCAACGGCAGCGGCACCGAGACCGGCTGGATGGGCTACGGCACCCCGGGCAGCCCGCACATGACCATGATCAACGCCCGCGCCGGCGGCGACATCTTCATCACGCCCGCCGCTGGCCGCGCCGTTAAGGTGCCCGTCCTCGAAATCACCGGTGCCGACCTCGCTGAGAAGTTCCCCGCGAGCGAACTGCTCGAACCCGGCACCGTCGTCGCCATCGACCGCGACAACGCTGGCAAGCTCTGCATGTCCCGCGGCTCGTACAACCGCTGCGTCGCGGGCGTCGTCAGCGGCGCGAACAACTTCTCCGTAGGCGCGGTGCTCGGCAACCTCCCCGGTCATGAGGACGCCCCCGCGATCGCCCTCTCCGGCCGCGTGTACGTGAAGTGCGACGCGACCCGCGGCCCGATCGAACCCGGCGACCTCCTCACGACGTCCGACCTCCCCGGTCACGCCATGAAAGCCACCGACCGCGATCTCGCGCACGGCGCCGTGATCGGTAAGGCGATGGAGCACCTCGACTCCGGCCAGGGCCTCGTCCTCGTGCTCGTCAACCTGCAGTAATCCCTCCGACACCACGTCGGCCGGAGGCCATGAGATGAAACTCCCCTTCCTGGCGATGCTCGTCATGGGATTCTGTGCGGCGCTTGCCACCGCTGATCATGTCATCCAGATCCGCCTGTCCATCAAGGTCATCACCAATCCCGAAACGGGTGCAGATCCCGCGAGCCTCGTCGGTGTGGACCTCTTCGCAACTGTCGAGGGCATGAACACCTTGATGCAGCCGTTCGGCAGAGGGTACGAGTTCGTCGTGGTGGACCCGATCGTGAGAGTGGGGGGGGCGGGCCAGTTCGCGCGGCCCAGCCCCAGCTTCTACTCGAATCAAGGGCTCGTGACCGGCGACATCACACGAGCCGACCTCCACGCCGACGCAATCGCCAACCCCGCGCTGTACGCGTGGAACCCCTCGGCCATCAACATCTACATCAACGACGTGAGCAACAGAACGCTCTGCGATCCGCCCAACAACGTGATCGTGCTCGGCGATGCGGTGGCGCATGATTCGGGCATCCTCCTTCACGACATCGGGCACTTCTTCGGGCTCTGCAACACCCAGGGATGCGGGTGCGAGTGCTGCGTCAGCCCCGGGCCGTGCCCATCAAACGCGCCCGGCGATGACGGCATCAGCGACACGCTCACCGATTCGGCCTGCTGGGGCCGCGCGGACATCGGTTCGTTCAACTTCGGACTCCCGACCAGTGACTGGTCCGCCGCCCAAGCCAGGGCCGTGAGCGAAGCCATGAGCAACATCATGGGGTTCAACGGCGGCGAAGACGGCGCGAACTGCAGACGCGGCACGAACTCAAGCCAGACGTTCCTCTCCGAGGGACAACTCGATGTCTGGTGCGACATCGCCAGCACCAACCGCGCATCGGTCTGCGACGGTCGGGTGCTCTTCGTGCGGTTGGGCGCCACCACCATCGGCCGCAATGGTCGAAGCTTTAATCCGTACGGGCTCGTCGCGGAAGGAGTCGGCGCCGCACACCCGGGCGACATCGTCCTGATCAACGGCGCCGCCTACCCCGAGCGCATCACCATCAACCGCCACGTAACCCTTCGCACGCCCCGCGGCCAGACCGCACGCATCGGTCAGTGACGCGGCGTCCTCCCTCGTGAACATCAAAGGAACACCAATGAAAATCGCTCTCCTGGTCTCTCTCCTCTGGTGCGCCGGCACCACACACGCCGCGCCTCCCGAGTCCCCGTCCGCCGAAGCCCAGCGCAACCAGTCCCTCGACGTTCGCGCCAGCCAACTCGTCGGCGTAACGGTGGTCGAGGTCACGCCCGGCTACGCGATCCTGCAAACCCAGATCAACGGCCAGGTCATCTCGCTCTACCTCGAACCCCACACCCTCCGCTCCCCCAACTTCGAAGTCTGGGCCACCCACCCCAACGGCACCATGCAGAAGCTCGCCGTCCTCCCGCCCTCCCACACCGTCCGCGGCACCGTGATGGGTTGGGACTCCACGATCGTGGTCGGCTCGCTGAACAACGGTCAGTTCTCCGGCCGCATCAAGACCGCCAACTTCGGCACCTGGGCCATCCAGCCGCTGTCGACGGTCACGCCCGGCGCGCCCGCCGGTGCTCACGTCTGTTACTCCGCCGCGGACGTGCTCTCCACCGGTCACACGTGTGGAGTCGCGGACGCTCCGCCCCACGCAAGGCCAATCGCCGATCGGAAGCCCTCGCCTCACGTTGAGCACCCGGCACCGGGCGGCCCATCAACCCCGGGACCGACGCCCCCGCCCGACTGGAGTCCCACACCAGCGCCGAGTGATCCGATGCCGCTCGGCGTCGGCAACGTCTGCGAGATCGCCTTCGACGCGGACTTCGAGTTCTTCCAGCTCAACAACTCCTCCATCGCGGACACCGTCGACGACATCGAACGCATCATGGTCGACGTCGATGAGATCTACCGCTCCCAAACCGGCATCAGCTACATCGTCAATCGCGTCCTCGTCCGTTCCGCCGAACCCGACCCCTACTCCAGCACGGACTCCAACACACTGCTGGATCAGTTCCGCTCGCACTGGGAGAACAGCCAGCCCGGCGAGCGCGACGTGGCCCACCTGATGACCGGCAAAGACATCAACAGCAACGTCATCGGCCGCGCGTTCATCGGCGAGATCTGCAACCGCGATGGCATCATCAATGACGGCGGCTACGGATTCTCTCAGTCCCGATTCAGCGCCAACACCATGCGACGCGTCAGCCTGACCGCGCACGAAATCGGGCACAACTGGGACGCGCAGCACTGCGCCGAGATCGTCAACGACCAGTGCCCGACTTCTTCCGCGCCGACCTGCGGGATCATGTGCCCGTGCGTCGGTACCTGCGCCGGCAACCTCCTGGAGTTCGGCCAGCCGTCCATCGACCAGATCGTCGACCACCGTAACTCCCGCGGCTGCCTCGGCACCAACCCCTCCGTCACCTTTGTCGACGACTCCTTCGTCGGTGCCGAGACCGGTTCCGTCACCGCCCCCTACAACACGTTTCGTGAAGGCGTCTGGGCCAGCGATGCCGGCGGCCGCATCATCTTCTTCGGCGGCACCTACGACGCCGACCGAACGCTCGGAATTCTGAACCGGCCGCTGCGCCTCGAGGCCCAGCCAGGCAGCGGCATCGTGCGTATCGGGCAGTAGTACCCAAAGCCACCGGCAAACCCCACCCCCGCCAACCCGTCATCGTACTATCGCGATCCTTCTCTGCCGCACGCTCGGCTAGCCGATGCACACCACGCCCGGGAGAGGCGATGCGCGACGAAAAGGGCAGGGTGCCCGGCACCGAGCGTCACACGTACCGTGTCCGCGAGTTCCACCCCCCCGGTTCAACCCCCAACTCACCCGTTGTCCCACTCCGTGAAGAACTCGATCACGTCGTCCCCGTCAACGCCGCCGTCCAGGTTGAAGTCCGCGTTCGCGTTCGACGCATCCCAGTCCGCGAAGAACGAGATGATGTCATCCCCGTCCACGCCGCCATCCGCGTTGTAATCCCCCGGATCCACGAGGTCCACCACCAGCTCCAGCCGCGGCTCCGCATCCAGCGTCGGCGACAGGGCGTTCTCCTTCGTGAAGAACCCCGGATACGTCGCGTCCCCCGTGCCGCCACCCGGCCCGCCCGCCGCCGGCGACAGCGACGACACCATCAACTGCAACCGCCCCGCGCTGAACGACCGTCCAAAGTACGCCTGCGTCGCAATCCCGCTCACGTCGATCGTGAACACCATCTCCGCGCCCGCCGGTACCAACGCCCCCAACGTCACGCTCGGTACCTGACCCACCGCCATCGGCGTCGCATCAAACCGGAACTCCACCTGCCGCGAGACATCCGTCGTCGCCCCCGTCACATCCACCGTCGCGGCATACGCGTTCCGCACGCCCTCCTGCGGCGGGAACGGCGCCACGTTCGCAAACTGCGTCCCCTCGTTGAAACTCATCACGGAAAACCCGCCGCGATACCCAACCGGCCAAATCTCAACCGGCGAGCCAAGGTCGCTGTCGGGCACATATTCTGGATCAGTCGTCGCATACGACGAGCGAACGGAGTCGTACGTGTTGTCGTACCTCCACCGATCCCCAGTGCTCACGTAAACCTTCACCACCGCCGAGCGAACGCGGTACCCGCGTGCAGGTCTTCCAGGAGTAATGTCCCCCGAAGTAGTCCAGCCCAGCAAGAACTGCGCATCGCGATCGTCGAATCCCACTTGGCCGAGTGCGGCGAAAACAGTGGCGTTTGCCTCGGTTCCGTTCGAAAAGTTGAACGGATACATCCACCGATCCAGCGTCGGGTTCGAGTAGGTCAGGGAAATGTTCTGTGCCAGGCAGGTCCCCGTGGTCGCCGCGATAAGTCCCGTAACCGCAAGAGTTTGACGAATCAGCATGACAGGCCCTTTCTTCCCAAAATGTACCCCTCCGCTCCGCCGGTCTCGACTATTTCACCCGCAAATGCTGGAAAAGTCCAGACCTTCAGGGTATAAATCATGAGTTCCGTGTCCGAATATCGATCAATCGGTTTCAATGCACGAGGTGAGCGATGAAAAGCACACGAACCCAGTCCAAGGCATTCACCCTTATAGAGCTCCTGATCGTGATCGCCATCGTCGCGGTCCTGATCTCCATGCTCCTCCCTGCACTCTCCCGTTGCCGCGCCGCCGCTAAGAAAACCCGCGAGCTCAACACCTCGCGCCAGATGATCACGGCGACCATGATGTACGCCAACGACGCCAAGGGCGAAATCTTGCCCGGGTACGCCCGGCAGCAATGGGTCAATGGCCCCATGAACGTCGTCAATCACGCCGGGGAACGCCTCACCAACGAAGCCGCGCAGCGCTTCCCCTGGCGCCTCGCCCCCTACCTCGGTCAGGACTTCCGCGGCCTGTACGACGACGTCCGCGTCCTCGCCGACCTCAAGGAACGCGAAGCCGAGTACTCCGGCTACGGCGTGAACTACGACTACGTGATCTCCCTCTTCCCCTCACTCTCGATGAACGTGAACTTCATCGGCGGCAACGACCGCAACGGCATGTTTGACCCCCTCTTCCAGCGGGTCTTCGGCCGGGTCTACCTCACCAAGTTCGAGCAGTCGATCCGCCCCTCCGAGGTCCTCGCCTTCGTCTCGGCCCGCGCCGAGCCCCAGCCCGCCGTGCCGATCGTCGGCCAGCCCGAGGGCTTCTTCCGCGTCGAGCCCCCGATCTTCACCGCCGCCCAGGGCCGCCGCTGGGGTGGCAATACCACAGGGTACGAAATCCGAACGACTGACCCGAACGCCAACAGCGGCTTCGTCTCCCTACGCCACGGCGGCAAAGCCGTCGGCGTCCATCTCGACGGCCACGCCACCATGCTCGGTTGGCCCGAAGTCTCCGACATGCGTCGCTGGGCCGACCAGGCCACCAACCCCGACTGGGGCCTTATCCCCCGCACCTGATCCGACGCTCTCCTCGACACGAAAGAGGCAGCCCATTCCGCCGAACAAGGCGGTGTGGATAACCTCTTTCGTCGTCTTTTTTGCAGTTGCAGCGCCGACTCCGATAGGGTACAGTCTGGATTAGATGAATCCGTGGGGCGCCCGCGGCGAGAGGATTCGCCAAGGTGGACGGATGCATTCGTTGAGTGATGCCCTGCACGAGTTCTTCGTGACGGGCGAGGGTAAGTTCTGGAGAAGCTCCATATGCCGCGATTGAGAAGTGTTGGTCGTCGTGCGTTTACGCTGATTGAGCTGCTGGTCGTCATCGCGATCATCGCGCTGCTCATCGGCATCCTCCTCCCGGCAATGGGCAAGGCTCGTCGGGCCGGCAAGTCCCTGCAGGAGCAGGCGACCGGCCACAACCAGGTGATCGCGTGGACCGCGTACGCGGTCGATTCCCGCGACAAGATTCTGCCCGCGGCGCCGCACTGGGCGTGGAATCACGCGCCGGCAGTTGCGTGGGGACTCTACCCCGCCGACCCCTTCAATCGTGAGTTCCGCATGGAGGGTTCGATCACCAAGACGTGGCCTTGGTTGCTCATGGGCAACAACTACTTCCCCCACGAGGCGCTTCAGATTGATAAGGCTACCTACGCGGAGTTCTTCGCTCGCCGCGATCAGCCCGCTACGCCGCGAGGTGGTGGCTTCGTCGACTACGGTTCCGCTTCTTACGCCGCTGCGCTCGGGTTCCACCCAACGCTTGGCTACAACGGAACCTACGTTGGCGGCGCGTACACCATGGGTGCTTTCCGCGGCAACAACCCGCAGCCGCCCGGCCCGGGTGGTTGGGGCGAGCCGGCGCCGAGGGGCAATCCCCGCACGTCTGGTGGGCAGTTCTACGTCCAGCAGATCGCCGACGTCCGCAACCCGGACCAGTTGATCGTGTTCGGTTCCGCGCGCGGCGGCGATGTCCGCGAGGGCGGTTTTTGGTCTTGGGGCGAAGCCGATGCGAACACCGGAATCGTTCGTCCGGGCTACTACATCATCCGGCCGCCGGGTAACCACCCGTACGGTCGTGGTGGACGCCAGCGTGGCGAGGCCTACACGTTGCGTGCCGGGTGGACCGTCAATGCCCCTCCCGTCTTCAACCCCCGCTTGACCCCGACCACGTACGGGTACGTCGATTTCCGTCACAGCAACACCGCAGTGACCTGCCAGGCCGATGGCAGCGTTCGCGTTCAGACTCCCACCGCGATGCAGGACATGCGGAAGTGGGCGAACGTTGCGAGCCGTTCGGACTGGACCTTCCCAACGAACCCCGCGCAGATCAACTGGTAACTCTCCAGACACGTAGATAGACAAGCGGGAGCGACACTGTCGCTCCCGCTTTTCGTTTTGGGTTGTCGTGGGGGGCTACGGATTACCAGGAAGAACGAAGTCGATCGGCCCCTGCACGTACACGTCATACCCGGGGCCCGGTTCAAACCGAAACACCGCTGTGCACGTGATGTCGTCCGGCGTACCAGCTGCCTTGTCCGCGCCCGGCGAAATCATGGTCGCCGTCTTCATTTTGGCCGCACCGTCCGCGATCGTGAAGCTGATCTCGCTTCCCCACCCGTCCTTGATCTGCTCGTCGATCTTCTCGACCTTCGGTAGATCAGCGAGCGTGGTCGGTGTCGTACCCGCTTGAATCGCGGTCAGCGTCCGGTGTGCGATCGCGTACATCCGCTTCTGCGTTTCCTCGGCCTCGTTGAGGGGAACGCCTGGCGTGCTAGCTCGGCAGTTATAAAGCGCCATCCCCACAGCCGCCACGCCCGCGAAGATGCCGGTCAGGAGCTTAGGGTCTTTCCAGTTCACGTCGTGCATCGGATCCTCTTTGCAATCCCCCAGAATCCGGGGGCTTCATTCCTATTGGGAGTACTGATGCCCCGTTGCAGCGATTCCGCCGCACGCTGGCAGCCGGGAGCATAGGGCTTCCCCCATCGCGGCGTGCCGTGGTTATTCTGACCGCCGCTGAAGCCCCAGACCCTTGCAACCGATCCTCCCTGTGGTAGAGTGAACCAACACCGAACCGCCGGCGTATCATCAATAGCCCTCATGAACCGAACGCTCATCCAAGTCGTTGCATGCTTCGTCCTGCTGCTGCAGGCCGGGGTGTCCGCGTTGGGTGGCCCGGGCTCGCATGGCTGCTTGCGTTGCCTCACCGATCTCATCGCGAGTATCGAGCCCGCCGCCGACTCAGACGAATCCGGTTGCTGTTGCTGCTGCTCCGACGACGGCGAGTGCGGCTGCTGCACCCCGCAGCACCACGACTCCCGTCCGGCCGACCCCGACCAACGCCGCGACTGCCCCTCCGTGATCGCCATCCCCGCGATGGCCGCGGACACCCTCCGCCTCTCCTTCACCGCCGACGTCGATGTCGCGCTCCTGCCGTCCTCCGCACCCACGCCTCTGATTCTCGCCGCCGACCAGTGCGTGCGCCCGCCAACGGGCCTGCCGCCACCCGACCCCGGGCCCGACCTCCTCGCGCCCGGCTTGGCCCTCACCGTCATGATCATCTAGTCTCCGCCATCTGCGCGAGCCCTTGCCCGCGCCGTGGTGCCGTTGGCGCGCGGTCGTCGCGCCCCCAGCGGCTGGTCTTCCTTCGCGAAGCCCTCGGAGTCCAGGATGAGAACGCCCCTGATCGTCGCGGCAATCGCCGCCGCGGGTCTTACCGGTTGCCAGTCACACCCCCGCAAGCCGCTCGATGTGGCCAGCCATGTCGCCGAGTACCACGCGCGCTCGGTCTCCGCACCCGCCGTCGCCGAGTACGCCGCCTCGTTGAACGCCGCCGCCCCCGGCCGAATCACCTTCGACACCGCCGACGGCCTCACGCTCGAAGAAGCCGAGGTCGTTGCGCTCGTCTTTAGCCCCGAACTCCGCGAGGCCCGCGCCCGCGCCGGGGTCGCCTCCGCCAGCGCGGCGAACGCCGGCCTCTGGGAAGACCCGATGGTGGATGTCTCCATCGAACGCATGCTCACCAGCATGGGCCGCCCATGGACCGTCATGGGTGGGCTCGGCTTCACCCTGCCGATCACCGGCGTTCCGAAGTACGAGAAGCAGATGGCCGAGGGCGGGCTGACCGTCGAACTCGCGCGGGCCGCCGCGATGGAATGGGAAGTCCGAACCGCCCTCCGCAAGGCCTGGGTCGAGTGGTCCGCGTCGCGCGAGCTGGTCACCGTGCTCGAAGGACGCCTCGCCGAACTCGACCGCCTTCTCGAACGCATCACGCTCATCGTGCAGGCGGGTGAGATGCAGCGCGTCGAGGCCCAGATGTTCCGCGTCGAACGCGAGATGGTTTCCGCCGAGTTGATCCGCGCCCGGGGCGAAGCGTCGATCCGGGAGATGATGATCCGCCGCGAAATGGGGCTTCCCTCCAAATCGGAACTCACCCTCCTCCCGAGGCTCGTCGTCGAAGCGACGGACGAACCCGTCGCCAGCACGCACCCGGAACTCGTGCTCGCCGAGGCGGAGTACGAAATGGCCGAGCGGGCGTTGGAGCTCGAGGTCGCCAAGCAGTTCCCGAGCATCGGGCTCGGGGCCGGCACCGGTCGCGAAGAGGGCAACGGCCTGCTGACATGGGGGCTCACGATGCCACTTCCGATTCTGAACGCCAACCGCGAGGGCATCGCCAAAGCCCTCGCCTCACGAGAACTCGAACGGATCCGCTGCGAGCGGATGCACGAGGACCTCGCCATCCGTGCCGCTACCGCAGCCGCAACCCTCCGCGCCCGCCGCGCCGAACGCGAGGCGTACGAGAAGGGCGTGGTGCCGATGGTGGACGCACAGGCCGCCGACGTCGAGCGGATCACAGCCGTCGGACGCGTGGAACCCCTGATGCTGATGGACTCGGTATCACGACGCGCAGAAGCCAAGATGCGCGTCATCGAAGCCCGCATGGAAGAATCACTCGCGGCGGTGGAGCTCGCCGCCAGTACCTACGCGGGCCGCCCCGCCCAGGAGCAGACGCGATGAGCCGATCAGGACCCTCCCTCGCCGATCTCTCTCGCGGCAGCGGTGGCCCCGCCGTCCCGCGCCCGCCGTCGCGGTTCGGCACGCGCATCCTGCTGCCGATGACGATCCTTCTCTGCGCCGCCGGCCTTCTCGCCTACTCGGCCCGCGACCTTCTCATCCCCGCACACGAAGTGTGGGTCTCACCCGCGATCATGAAGCACGTCGAAGGCGACGCGATGCACGCGGGCCGCGCCGGAGCCGTGGTCCAGGGACCCGGCTTGATCGAGCCCGCACCCTACCCGGTTACCGTGCCTGCGCTCGAGGAAGGTGTCGTCGCCGAGGTGCTGGTGCTCGAGGGCGACACGGTCGAGGCCGGGCAGGTTGTCGCGAGGCTCGTCGATGCCGACGCCAAGCTCGCCGTCGATCTCGCGACCGCCGAACTGATCGCGAAACGCCACATGCTCGGCAGCGCACTGGCAAAGCAGGAAGTCGGTGTAGCCGAGGTGGAAGAAGCCAAGACCGAGCTCTCGCGCATGACCGGGCTGCAGGCCGCCGGAGGAGCGACCGAGGGTGAGGTCGCCCAACTCCGCGCCGCGATCGCGGTGAAGCAGCGGCAGCTCGAGGCGATGTACGCCGAAGCGAGAGCGGTAGAGGGGGAGTTGCCCCCGGCGGAGGTCATGCTGCGTGAGGCGCAGCTCAAGCTCAGCCGCATGACCATCGTCGCGCCGTGCGCCGGTGTCGTGATGAGTCGGGCCATCGAGCCCGGCATGCGGATCGCCATGGGGCCCGGGAGCGACCCAAAGGAATCAGGCGTGATCCGCCTCTACGACCCCAAGAAGCTCCAGGTGGTGGTGGACGTTCCCCTCGCCGACGCCGCGCTCGTGGACGTGGGCCAACACGCCGATGTCTCGACGGAAGCGCTGCCGGGGCGTGTCTTCGCCGGAACCGTGGCCCGCGTGGTGCACGAGGCCAACACGGCGCGGAACACAATCCAGTTCAAGATCGAACTCGCCGAGCCAGACCGTGTGCTCAAGCCCGGAATGCTCATGCGGGTCAAGATCAGAATCGATGCGCCGCAGGACACTCCGGAATCGACCAGCGAAGGCGACGACGAGGAAACGATGGTCGTGCCCAAGGCCGCGATCACGGGAGAGGGAGACAACGCGTGGGTGTGGGTGATCAACGCGACACCCACGACGACACAGGCGAGCAGACGTGTGGTCACACTGGACGGCGATGACGAGGACGGCTACATCGTGGTGCGGTCCGGGCTCAAGCCCGGTGACCGCGTGATCGTCAACGCTCCCGAAGCCCTCGCCGACAACGCGAGGGTCAAGGTCATGGGCGAACGGCTGCCACAGTCAGACGAGTAACGCAGGGAGTAGACGAAATGGCACTGATCGAATGCAGAAAGCTCACGAAACAGTACCGCAAGGGGACGAACACCATCACCCCTCTCAGCGAGCTCGACCTGTGCATCGAGGCGGGTGAGTTCCTCGCGCTCATGGGACCATCCGGCAGCGGAAAGACCACGCTGCTCAACCTCATCGCCGGGATCGACCACCCGACCTCCGGCCAGCTCATCATCGGCGGCCACGACATCGCCGGCTACTCCCGCGGCCGCCTCGCCGACTGGCGGGCGGGCAACATTGGGTACGTCTTCCAGCTCTACAACCTCGTCCCCGTCCTCACCGCGTACGAGAACATCGAGCTCCCGCTCCTCGTGCAGAGTATGTCCGGATCCGAACGCCACAAGCGCGTCGAAACCGCCATGCAACTCGTCGGTATCGCCGACCGGCACGACCACTACCCGCGGCAGCTCTCCGGCGGTCAGGAACAGCGCGTCGCCATCGCTCGCGCCATCGTCGCCGACCCTTCGATCATCGTCGCCGACGAACCCACCGGCGATCTCGACGCCGAATCGGCCGCCGCCATCATGCGGCTCCTCTCCCGCCTCTCCGCCGAACTCGGCAAGACCCTCGTCATGGTCACCCACGATTCCAAGAGCGCAGGCTACGCCTCGCGCACCCTGCATCTCGAGAAGGGCAAACTCATCGAAGACCGCGTTGTCGCGGCAGGAGGTGTCGCGTGATTGCTCCCCGTTACATGCCGCTCGTGTTCAAGCAGCTCTGGCGGAACCGCACCCGCTCCGCCCTCACCCTCGGCGGTGTTGCCATCGCCATGTTCCTCTTCATCGCCGTCCAGACCCTCCAACGCGGCGTGCGCGAGGCAACCGAGGTCACCGCCGCGGACACCATGCTGGTTGTCTACCGCGAGAACCGCTTCTGCCCCGCAGCCAGCCGAATCCCGGAGTTCTACGGCCCTCGCATCGCCAAGATCGCGGGCGTTGAATCCGTGGTGCCAATGAAGATCGTCGTGAACAACTGCCGCGCGAGCCTCGACGTCGTGACGTACCGCGGCATGCCCGATGAGCAGCTCGAGGCGATGAAAGCCAAGTGGACCGTCGCGTCCGGCTCGATCGAGGAGTGGCGGCGGCGTGCCGACGCGGCCCTGGTCGGTGCGAGGCTCGCCGAGCGCAAGGCGCTCAAAGTGGGCGACTCGTTCAACTCGTCGGGGATCACCGTGACCGTCGCGGGGATCATCGATTCCACCGAACCGCAGGACCAGAACGTGGCGTACGTGCATCTGGAGTTCCTGCAGCGTGCCGCGACCAGCGGCGGCGGGCTCGGTGTGGTGACCCAGTTCAACGTCCGTGTGACCGACTCGAGCAAGCTCGAGGAGATCGCCCGCGCGATCGACGCGGAGTTCGCCAACGAGCAGGAACCGACGGCCACACGACCCGAGAAGGCCTTCGTCGCGCAGGCAGGCTCGGACGTCGTCGAGCTCGTCGGCTTCACCCGGTTCCTCGGCTACGGGTGCCTCGCAGCCGTGCTCGCGCTCGTCGGCAACGCCATCGTGCTGGGCGTGCAGGACCGCATCAAGGAACACGCGATCCTGCAGACGCTCGGCTTCCGCGGCGGGCTGATCTCTCGCCTCATCCTCGTCGAGGGCCTGGGACTTGGTGTGCTGGGCGGTGCGATCGGAGCGGGTGCCGCCGCCGCGGTCGTGGAGTTCGGACACTTCTCGCTCTCGACCGAGGGCCTGAGCATCAACTTCCACACCGCCCCCGAGGTCATGCTCCTGGGGCTGGCGATCTCCGCCGGTGTCGGCATCGTCGCGGGCATCATCCCCGCGTGGCAGGCCGGCCGACGCGAGATCGCCCAGTGCTTCCGAGCGGTTTGACCAGGAGTCCCCATGCGGCTGTTGCCCTTCACCTACGCCGTCCGCAACCTCGGACGATCCCCCGCGCGACTCGTGCTCTCGCTTGGTGGCAGCACCCTTGTCGTCCTGCTCGTCATCGCCGCCGCGGCGTTCGTGCGAGGTATGGAGTCGTCCCTCAAGGACTCGGGCGACCCTCGCAACGTGATCATCCTCGGTGCGGGCAGCGAAGAGAGCGTGGAACGGTCGGAGATCCCGGCCAGCGTTCCCGGCGTTCTCGCGGCAACCGTGCCGGGCGTCGTGCGCCGAGCGGGAGTCGACGCGGTTTCGCCGGAGGTCAGTGTCATGATGGCCCTCTCGGTCGATGAGGGTGGTGCACTCAAGCAGGCGATCGTCCGCGGCATCACGCCCGCGGCGATGGTGGTTCATCCCGGAGTCACGCTGCTCGATGGCCGCCTGCCCACGCCGAGTGCCGACGAGGTCATCGTCGGTCGCATGGCGGGCGAGGTCCTGGGCGTGGAGGACGCACGGCTGGCGATCGGGCAGAAGATCTGGATCGACAAACGGCCGTGGACCGTCGTCGGCCGGTTCACGTCGCCGGGCACCGTGTTCGAGGCGGAGATCTGGACACCGATCACGGACATCCAGAATGCGAACAAGCGAGAGACGATCTCCTGCGTCGTCGCGACGCTCGACCCGAGCGAGGCCGAACTCGCCGACGTCGAGGCCTTCACCAAGCTGCGGCCCGACCTCGAACTCAGCGCGATCGGTGAACGCGAGTACTACGGCAACCTCGCGGCCTTCTTCCGCCCGCTCAAGATCGTCACGTGGCTCACCGCGGGCTTGATCGCCGTTGGTGGTCTGTTCGGAGGCCTGAACACGATGTACGCCGCCTTCGCCTCACGCGTGCGTGAGCTCGGAACGCTGCAAGCCATGGGGTTCCGGCGGTCCGCGATCGTCGTGAGTCTGGTGCAGGAGTCGGTCATCGCGACGAGCGTCGGCGGGTTGATCGCCTGCGGAATCGGGATCTGGATTCTCGACGGAGTCTCCGTACGATTTTCCATGGGCGCCTTCGGGCTCGTGGTTGATTCGGTTGTGATCGCGATCGGTCTGTGCGCGGGAGCGATGCTCGGAGTAGTGGGGGCGCTGCCCCCGGCGATGCGGGCGATGCGGATGACCATCCCCGAGTCGCTCAAGGCGGTGTAGGGAACGTTTGGAAAGGAACATGCGATGAAGACGGTCTACGGCGTGCGGCTTGTGGCGGCTCTGGTGGCGGGGGCGGTGTGCGTTGGCGTGCTTCCGCCGCTGGCGATCGCCCAGTCCGCGGCGAAGGTGGACGTGAAAGGGCTGCCCGAGGGCCTTGTGCTGAAGGCCCCGCCCGCGGGTCCGATCGTGACGCCCGCGCAGGCGAAGAAGACGGCGAAGGTGGGGGACAAGATCACGATCACCGGACGGGTGGGCGGCGGTGCGGCGCCGTTCGTCAAGGATCGCGGCGTCTTCACGATTGTGGGCGAGGAACTCGCGAACTGCTCGGACGCGGTCGAGGACCACTGCCCGCAGCCGTGGGACTACTGCTGTGAGACCAAGCCCGACATCGTCCGCAACAGCGCGACGATCCAGGTGAACACGGCGAAGGGCAAACTGATCAAACTCGGCATGAAGGGCAAGGCGGGCCTCGTCGAGGCAAGCGAGGTCACGGTGACCGGCGTCGTGACCGCGGTCGACGAGAAGACGCTCGTGGTGACGGCCGAGTCGATGTACGTCGCACCGGCGTTGCCCCACGGCTGGTGCTACAACGCGCCGCCGGCCTCGAGCAAGACTCCCGCAGAAGCTCGCGGCTCGGTCAAGGTCGGTGATGACGTGGTCGTGCGGGGTCGCGTCGGCGGCAGCGAGTTCCCGATGGCGATCGGGCGGGCGAGCTTCACGCTCGTGGGCCCCGAAGTCGCCTTCGACGAGAAGGCGGAGAAGCCCTGGGCCTACGCCGGAGTCGCGAAGGAAACGCTGGACGCGGCCATGTGCACGGTGCAGTTCGTGGACGACAAGGGCGAGCCGCTCGTCCTCGAACTCGCGGGCCGCAGCGCGGTGGCGAAGGGCAACGCGGTGGTCGTCAGCGGCAAGGTGCTGCGGACCGACGGCGGCCTCGTCATCGCGGCGACCAAGGTGCAGCCCGAGAAGAAGTGATCAGGTCAGCGGGATGATCGGCGCCTTGGAGTTCAGCCGGTCGAGGAACGCTTGATCCGCTTCGTACTTGTCCGCGGGCGTGGGGTTGTCCGGCAACAGACCCTCGACGGTCTTGAATGCGAGGATCGCTTTGCGCGTCGAGCCCGTGTTGGGTTCCTTGATGTCACCGGCGGCGATGTGACCGTTGTCGCCGCTGGTGGCGGTGCGCTTGTTCGCGGGGATCTCGACGTGGTACCAACCCGCGGAAGAACCGAGCACCTTGAGCGAGGTGCCGTTGCTCACGTCGCAGAGCTTCGCCGCGGTGGCCGAGTCCTCCGCTCGGATCGGCGCGCCCGCCGCCTTGTTCACGATGACGTTGTTCTCGAAGGTGCCCCAGTCGGCGTCGAGCGTGCCCGCCGGGTGACTGAGCTTGCGGAGCTGCGCCTGCACGCGACGCTTCGCGGTGTTCTTGGCCGATGAGGTCAGTTCCGTCAGCTGCACGGTCCGCGGCATGTGAGGACAAGCGAGATCATTCACCGCCCAGCACTGGTTCGCGATCGCGTTGTTCTCGAAGTTGCAGACGGAGAGCGTCGCGGCATCGGCGACGGTCTCGCACCGGCACGGGAAGAGCAGCGGCGTGCGGTAGTTGGTGGGAATGCACGGGCGGTTGTGCTCGTCCGGCACGTCCCTGAGCGGGTGCATGAACCCGACGTTCAGGTGCACGTGTCCGGCCTGATTTGAGGTCGCGCTGAGGTTGCCCGTGCGGCCGGTGATCCCGATGAGTTCGCCCGCGCGGACGAAGCGGGGCATCGTTCCAGCCTTGTCGGTGAGGTGGCCACCCGAAGTGGCGCGAGCGGTGCCGTCGGCATCCTTCCAGGAGAGGCTCACGGTTCTGCCGAGGGCGCCGTTGTTGGCGGTGTACGAGGCGGTTCCGGCGTGGACCGCGAAGAAGTGGTCGTTGACGCCCGCGTGCACGTCGATGCCGTGGTGGCCGTCGCCGCCGCGCCACGTGGTGGGGGAGTCGTCGTGCTCGTACATGCCGTAGCCCTTACCACCGAAGGGGTCGGAGCCGCCCATGTCGTAGTACTGGGTGACGATGTGCAGGTGCATGCCGACCGGGCGGGTTCCGTCATCGCTGGGTTCGCGGGGGCTGCCACGAGCGCCGTCGTTCGGCCAGACGAATCCGTTCGTGCCGGCGGCGGTGGCGTTGCCCCGAACGACGGGATCGTCGAAGTCGTCGTAGACGGGCTGGCACCAGACCATGGCGAAGAGCACGAACTCGGGGGTGAACTCCGAGCCGTCGTAGAACATGCTGAAGCAGCCGTGGCGGCGCTGCATGCGGAGCCAGGTGAAGTCCTCTTCCTCGTCGGTGACCGCAAAGGCGGGGATCTCGAAGACCCAGCTGGTCTTGAGCTCGCGCGACATGGTCTTCTCGGTTTCCTGGGGGTTGGGGCGGTTGAGCTTCCAGCCCCAGTTGGAGTTGCGGGCGGTCTGCTGGTTGTCGACCCACTCTGCGAAGAAGCCGGTTGCGCCGCCGATGGGCGAGGGTGTGAAGGGCACTCCGGCCTCGATCTCGTCGAGTCGCTGCGGGGTGTAGGTGCGCCACAGGATGTCGGTCGTGCCCTTCTCTTCCTTCGCGGTGGATTCGGCGACGACGGCGAACTCTTTGAACTCGACCTCGAGCTTGAAGCCGGCCTGGATCTTCGCGACGGGTACGGGTACGGCGATGCAGCCCTTGTCGTCGGTGACGAACGAGCGGCTCTCTTCGAGGAGTGTCTTGGCATCGTCCTCGGATTTGATCCAGTCCCAGCACGAGGCGGGTGCGCGGCCGAAGCGGACCTGTTGCCAACGCTTGTACTGCTTGGACCAGTCGTCGCTCCAGACGCCGGCGGAGGAGCCGTCGCGGCCGATGTCGTCCTCGTTTACTTCGCCGTCTTCCATAGCGGTGTCGTCGGACGGGAAGTAGCCGAGTGTGGCGAGGAAGAACTGCGCGGCGAGGTAGCAGCGGGTGTTGTATTCCTGGAGGACAAGGTCGCACTGGGCATCGGTCGGGGCGGCGAAGGGGATGTCCTTGCCGCTGGCGTCCTTGATGCCCTTGAGGATCTTCGCGCCGCCGGCGGTGGTGGTGAGGTGCTCGGCGAGGATCTTGGGGCCTTCGAAGAGCTTGACCTTCGCGGCATCTTCCGCGGAAACGACGATGTGGTTGCGGGTGACGAGGTAGCGGAGGAACGCGGTCTTGCCCTGATCGCCGAAGGAGGTCGAGGGGGTGCCGGGGTTGAGGTTGACCGGATCGAGGGCGAGCAGCGCCATCTGCGTGCCCTTGCCCTTGTTGATGCTGGAGAGGCCATGGAACCAGGAGCCGTTCTTGAGGTAGATGGGCATCGCCTTGACGATGTCCCAGCCTTTGTCCTTCCAGACGTACTTGACGACTTCCTGTTCGTCGGAGCCATCGAGGCCAGAGATCCAGATGCCCTTGACGGGGATGTCGGTCAGAGGCGCCCCGGAGCGGCAGTCGAGGAGTTGGATGCGGAGCTTGCGGATGCGGGTGAGCGTGTTGCGATGCTCGGTGTCGGTCTGGCTCTTGGCGACGTCCGCGGCGGCTGCGGTGGCGTCGAGGCCGGCCATGAGTTCGGAGACTGTGGTGTTCTGTTCGTCGCTCATGGTGGGTCAGGGGGTGTAGGCGGTGTCGATGAAGTGGCTGGGGTCGATGATCGACGCGAAGCCGCGGAAGCCGCCGGCGGGGGGCGAGGAGCTGGGGCCGGGGACGTTGGGGCTTTCTTCTGGGGTCATCTCTTCTTCGGCAACGCCGGAGCGATCGTCTTTGTCGTGGATCTCGAGGAGTGCCTTGCGGGTCTGGTCACCGATGATGCCGTCGGCCTCGATGCCGGCGTAGATCTGGAAGGCGTGGGTCGCGCGGCGGGTGAGGGGGCCGACGATGCCGTCGACGGGGCCGCACCAGAAGCCGAGGTTATTGAGGCGTTGCTGAACGCCGGTGACGCGGGTGACCGGGTCGAGGCCCGCGAGGGTGAGCTGCGTCTTCTGGCCCATGAAGAAGAGGGTCGCGGACTTGGCGTCGGCGGGGACCTCGGTCTTGAGGAGGCCGTCGCTATCGGTCTTGGCTTCGATCTTGGGTTGGCCGGGGATGGTGAGGCGGTAGGGACGGTCGGTGAGGGGCTTGCCGCGTTCGTCGAGCATGCGGATGCGGAGCATCCACTTGGAGCCAGCGACGCGGAAGCGGTGGCGTTGTTCGGTAGGGCAGCTTTCGTCGCGGCCGTCGAGGTCGGGGATGATGAGGACGTCGCCGGGGTAGATGACGTTGGGATTGGGGCGGAGCGTGCGGAAGTCCTCGTTTTCCGGGGCTTCGTAGACGGTTTCCCACTTGGTGAACCCGTAGCTCCAGGCGATGAGGGAGAGGCACTCACCTTTTTGGACGACGTGTTCGGTCATGCGGCTTCCTCCGGACGTTCGGCGGCTGTGAGACAAACGCAGAATGTCGGTCCGGGGTCACGGTCTTGCAGTGCTGTCAGGTCTGCGGGGATGCCAGAGTGTTTCCCTGGGCGTTCGGCTGATTCTCGACTGCGCGGATGCTCTTCCATTTGGCGACGGGGATGAAGCCGAGGGCCATGATGGCGAGCTGAGAAATGCCGAACAGGAGGAGGTAGAAGACGGCGGAGTCCATGAAGCCGTAGGAGTGAAGGCCGACGCCGAGCATGTTGGTGCCGAACCAGGACCACGCGGTGACGATGTTTCCGAAGACGGCGAGCACGGCCATGCCCCGGTGCTTGATCATGCCGCCGAAGCGGGCGTGGAGCATGATGAGGTGCAGGAAGACGATGAGTGCTGCGCCGTTTTCCTTGGGGTCCCAACCCCAGAAGCGGCCCCAGGACTGGTCCGCCCAGATGCCGCCCAGAACGGTGCCGACAAAGCTGGTGAGGCAGGCGAAGCAGGTGACGCCGTAGATCATCTTGGGGAGGGCGGCGAGGGCGTCCTGGCCGAGGCGTTTGGTGAGGGTGCCGACGATGAGGTAGCCCGCGGCGATGAAGCCGGCGAGGAAGGTCGCGGAGTAGCCGATGGTGATGACGACGACATGGGTGGCGAGCCAGAAGTTGGAGTCGAGGACGGCCTGCATCATCTGCATGGTGTCGCCGCCGGTGGAGAGGTTGTGCGCGACGATGAGGGTTGCGAATCCGATGAGGGCGGCGACAGCGTTGCCGATGCCGAGGCGGGCGAACCACTCCGCGGCGACGGCGAGGGGGATGCAGGCCCAGCCGATGAAGATCGCGGAGGAGTAGAGGTTGGTCACGGGCGGGCGGCCCTGGAGGTAGACTCGAGCGGCGATACCGATCGTGTGGACGACAAAGGCGAGCACGATGACGAGGAAGGCGGAACGGGCGAGGGAGCCGCTCCAGTCGGATGCGCCGCCGGTGCGGGTGAGGAAGCCGAGGCAGGCGAGTATGAACGCGAGGACGTAGAGCGCGGCGGTATGAGAGAAGGGCTGCGCGATGTTGAAGATCTCTTCGGCCCGTGCGAGTCGGGTCTCCTTGGGGAGAACGTCGTCGAGGCGTTTGGCGTAGGCGTTGACGGTGGAGTTGAAGTCCTCGGGCTTTGATTCCTTCGCGGCGAAGAGGAGGGAGACGATGGCCTGGGTGGATTCCTGCTGCTGGAGCTGTGGGTTGCTGAGGATCGCGGCGAGGGGTTGCCACTCCTCGCCTTGGGTCATGGGGGCGATGGTGAAGGGGGCTCGGCCGAGGCGCACCTCCTGGTAGATCATCAGCTTGTTGAAGAGGTCGAGGACGCTGCGCTGGAAGAGGTCCTGGTCGCGACGGGCGACTTCCTGAGCGCGGTTGGCCTGTTCTTCGATCTTGTCGAGGTGGGGGCTGATTTCCTTCAGGCTGAAGCGGATCTGCTTGGTATCGGTGATCCCGAGCATGCTTACGAGTTCGGGGTGGTCGATGCGGAAGACGCGGCGCTCATCTGCCCGGTCGGGGTTGGCGAGCATCTCGAGGTACCACTCGATCGCCGGGATCTGGCGGGCGTGGGCTTTGACGTCGCCGTTCGCGGGTTCGTCGACGGTGAGCGTCTGCCTGCCCGAGAGGGTGAGAAGGGTGGTGCGAGAGAAGGAGTCGAGTGGCTTGACGCGGCCGTCGGCGAGGACGGGGAGTCGGCCGAGGGTCTCGACGTCTTCCTTCGCTTCGCTCTTGATGTGCCGGAAGGGCAGCGACAGTACGTAGAGCAGGCAGAGCCCGGCGACGATCCAGGGGAGACGCGACTTCACGAAGTTCATTTCACGTTCCTCTTGATGGGGGCGGCGAGTCGAACGCCGAAGTGGATGAGCAGGCCGATGGTGACGAGCCCGCAGGAGAAGTACGGCAGGAGCCACCCGGGGTTGCGGACGACTTGCAGGATGGTGGTGGTGTCGCCGGGCTTGAAGGAACTCTGGTAGAAGGTCTCGCCCGCGTGGCGTAGGGGGTTGTTCATGTAGATGAGGACCTCGCGGTCGACGTTGCGAGCGGGGTTCTGGAGGCGGACGAGGCTCGAGAAGTTGCGCGGGGTGTTGGTGCCGACGAATCGGTCGTGGCGGAAGTCGATCAGCGAGAGCGTGTAGGGCTTGTAGGTGCGGCGGAAGCGCAGAGATACGTCGTAAGACTTGCCGCCGACGCTGATCGGTTGGCTGCCGACGAGCCCGACGGAGACGAGGTAGGTGCCCAGTGACTTGCCCTCGGCCATGATCTTGACATACGCGCTGGGCACGTCAACGGTCGCGCCGTCGACGCCGGTGGCCTCGGGGATCCGCACGGCGGCGATCTGCTTACCGAGGCCGGCGTCGGCTCGATCGAGCTGTGCCCTGGTGGCCTGCATGGGGCCGAGGAGGCCGGAGTTGGGCATCCACTCCAGCACTTGGATCGTGAACGGGAGGCGTGGATCGGAGATCGAGGGCATCGAGGCGAGCATGCCCTGGGGCACCACGACGACACGATCGGAGGTCGGGTCCGATGGGTCGACGACGGCGAGTTCGCTCTCGCGGATGTCCTCGATGAAGTTCGCGCTCTTGCCCTCCTCGATCGTCATGTTGCCTTCGTCAGCGGCGATGCCGGTGACAAACTCGCCCACGAGCAGGAGGATCACGCCGGCGTGCGAGATGATCACGCCGATGCGTTTGGTCGACCATGTGAACCGGATGACGAACGCGGCGGAGAGGTTGACGAAGAGCAGCAGGCCGAGGGTCAGGCCGCCCGGGAAGGGAATGGCGCCTGGGATTGTGAGCAGGCTCCGCGGGAAGAAGAGCTGGAAGGGAACCCATACCGCGATCGACCGGAAGTAATCGTCGACGACGGTCCAAATCCCATTCTCCACCTGCGCGAGGGTTCCGGCAAGCGTGAGGAACATGCCTGCTGCGAGGATGAAAACGGTGAGGCGGAGTGAGGCGAGGGGCTCGATGAATGACTTGATGTTCATTTACTTCGGTACTCCGGCTGTTCCGACCTCGCGGACGAAGCGCTCGAACTCGGGCTTGGCGGGGTCGGTGACGGGTGCGTCGCCGCTGAGCTTGAAGAACCAGGTCTGGGCACCTTCGGGAACGATCGCGGCGGACATGGCGCGGGCCCCGGTTGCGTCGCGCAGGTGGATGAGGATGGCACCGTTGCCGAGGTCGGTGGAGGGCTGGTCCGCCAGCGTGGCGACGGGCGGAAGATCGAGCTGGCCACGCCAGCGGTTGATGTTGGAGAGCGGGCCGCCGCCGTCGCCGAGAAGGCTGGTGAGTGTGACGCGGCCGGAGCCGTTCGTGCCGATCAGATCGAAGGCTGCGACCGCGATCCCGGAGGGGTCGGGCGCGGCTTGCCACTCGGTGGGAGACTTCCAGACCACTGAGCGATTGAGGACGCCGGATTCGGTGTTCGGTCGCGGCTGGTCGGGTAGGGACTCAGCACCAGTGATCGGGGGGTGGTCCGCGGGGATCGCCGGCTTGCCGATCGGGGGGTGATCCGCGGGGAGGCCTCCCGCGGGTGCGGGTTGGGGTGCGGGCGCTGGGGTGACACCGTCCGCAAGGCGGAAGGTCTTGGTGAAGGCCGCGAACTCGTCCTGGAGCTTGGTCGCGGCGTCGGCGGGTGCGGTGCACTTGGCGAACCAGGTCTTTCCGTCGCCGGGTGTGATGATGGCGGCGAGCATGTCGGTGCCGCTGCCGCCGACGATGCGGAGGTTGGAGACGGTGGTGCCGCCGATGGTCTCGGTCTTGAGGGAGGGGAGGATCTCGGCTTCGGTGGCCTGGGGGAGTCCGAGCTGTCCGCGCCAGCGGTTGACGTTGGCGACGGTGCCGCCGACGTCGCCGGGGAAGGCGGAGATGAGAATCTGCTCCTCACCGGCCTGGATGGTGGCGAGTCGCATGGGTTCGTCTGTGGGGATTTCCTTCCAACCGGCGGGAAGGGTCCACTGGACGGCGAGTGCGCGGGGCGCCTGAGTAGGTGGGGCCTGGGGGCCGGCGGGGGCTGCCGTCGAGGGTTCTTTGGGGACCGAATAGGAGTGGATTTCCCGGCGGTCGCAGGAGGCGAGGAATGAGAGGGAGACCAAGGCGGCGACTCTCAGAGTTGCCGCGGGAGAGAGTGCGGTGATCATGCCCGAAGGGTAGGAGCCTGTGAGCGCGCGGTGCGGCCGGGGATCGCAGGGGAATCCCGCACTTTCGAGGAAAGGCGCGACGGGGAAACCCCGGCGACTACTTGGCTTGGAGCTGGGCCTCGATCTTCTTGATCAGGGCGTCCTCTTCGGCGGGGTCAAAGCCGACGGAGATGTCGAGGATCTTGCCATTGGCGTCGATGAGGACGAGGGTGGGGATGCCGCTGATGCCGTAGGCGGTTGCGAGGTCGTCGCCCTTGAGGAGGCAGCCGTAGGTGAAGCCCTTCTTCTTCATGTAGTCGGCGGCGGCGGTGGGCTTTTCTTCCCAGGTGTTGATACCGATGATGGAGACCGGCTTGTCCTTGAAGTGCTCGTGGATCTTCTGGATGGAGGGCATGGCGGCCTTGCAGGGTCCGCACCAGGTGGCCCAGAAGTCGAGGAGGACGACGCGGCCCTTGAGGCTGGCGAGGGTGACTTCGGTACCCGCGGTGTCCTTGAGGGTGAAGGCGGGGGCGTCGTCGCCGGCGGCGACCTTGAGTTCGGGAGCTTCGTTGTCACCATCCTGGGGGCCGAGACCGAGCGCGGCGGCATCGGCTTCTTCAGCGGTGAAGCCCTCTGGGGTGGGGAGGACGAAGGTGTCGTCGGCGGGCTTCTGGTTGAACTTGAAGTCGAAGTACTCGGACTCCATCGTGGCGGGTTCTTCGGGCATCCCTTCCATCTTCGGGAAGATGTACTCGAGCGTGATCTTGCGCAGGCCCTTGTCTTCGATGCCGATCCAGCGGATGGACTTGACGGTGAGGCGCTTGGGTTCTCCGGCCTTGGGAGCGGCTTCGGCGTCGTCGTCTTCGTCGCCCATTTCCATGTCGGGGACGTCCAGGTACTCGGTGGTTTCGAGGACGTTGCACTGAACGCCGCCGGCCTTGTCGTCGGGCAGGAGCTTGGCGGCTGAGAGGGTCATCTGATCCGAAACGGGGTCTGACTCGAAGAGCCAGTTCGGCAGGAAGCTGAAGATCTCAGGCGGGGGCAGGGAGGGGGTGTCCCCGGTCTTCATGGTCAGGAGCTTCTTGGCTTCGAAATCAACCTTTTGGATCTGTGCGCCGTTGCCCGCCCATTCTGCGGTGGGCTGGTTGTTGTCGCCCACGAGCTTGAAGTGGAACTTCTTGACGGGGATGCCCGGAGCTTCGGAGTCGATGGTAAAGGCAAGATGGGCGGTGCCACCTTCGTCCTCGCCCATGGCGTCGGCCTTCATGACGACCCTGTAGGAGACGTCGGAGATCTTGGAGCAGGCGGCGCGGAAGGCTTCGAGCATGGCCTTGGCCTCGGGCTGGACGGTGTCTGCGGCGGGGGCCGCATCGGCGGGCTTGGGAGCGGGGGCATCCTGGGCGAGGGCGGCGGGGAGGCCGGCGGTGAGTGCGAGTGCGAGGGCGAGGTTCCTAATCGTGTTCACGTGGGCCTTTCATGGGCGGGGGTTCGGATCAAAGGGTCGGGATTCGTACGAACAGAGTCGGTTGGAGTTTCGGCCGGGGACCAGAAAACGGCCGGAATCTGGTACCGTGACCCACACCCCTTACGGAGCGCACCATGGCCATGCCCAGTCCCGGAGTTCGGCCGCACCTGATCCTGAGCGATACGGAGGCGTTCATCGCGTTCGCGGTGGCGGGGCTTGGGGCGAAGGAGGTTCACGAGCGAGTTCGCATGCCCGGAGACCCGCGGATCATCCACGCCGAGGTCGAGATCGGGGGGACGTTGGTGTACCTGTGCGATGACTTTCCAGAGCACAACGGGGGAGCGTCGAGGCATCCGAAGGCGCTCGGAGGGGTGCCGATGCTGCTGCACCAGTGCGTGGCCAACTGCGACGAGGCGATGGCGCGGGCGGTCGCGGCGGGGGCGCGGGTTGTGATGCCCGCGGGGGATCAGTTCTGGGGAGATCGGTACGGGATCGTGGAGGACCCGTTCGGGTACCAGTGGTCGTTCAGCCACCGGCTCGGCTGATGGCGCGCGGCGTCGGAGCGACGGGAGGGTGAAGCGACGGTGGGGGTGCGCAGGCCGTGAGGTGGTCGGCGAGGGCGGTGGGGTGAAAAAAACAAA
>VYLF01000022.1_pt1 | contig 124246 bp, 96 predicted proteins | sample 5114371 | NCBI WGS metagenome assembly VYLF01 (sample SAMN12291773, study PRJNA351875) | freshwater metagenome | isolation source: freshwater lake | place: USA: Michigan, Kent Lake | collected 2013-08-15 | reverse complement strand
CCTCATGAAAACACGAAGCAGCCACGTCTGCCCCGATTAACCCCGCTTACCCATCCCCAACCGGTGTCGCCGCTGCAGCAACAACGCCCTCTCGTCGGAGATGGGACTAGGTTACGGGCGGTTTGGTGGGTGGGGGATAAGTTTTGTTTTGTCCTTGCTGAAACACCCCATCACCGCCGCTTCAATTCCTTCACATGGACGCAACCAACAACGCTGGCGTCTGGACCTTAGGCGTCACAAAATCTGCTGCCGAGGCCGCGCTAATATTATATCTGCGGCGAACCAGTTCTAAGGGCTCGTCCAATTGTTCCTCAAATTTCACAAATTGCAGGCTGTTGGCCGCCCTGCCGTGCGACCAGCCTTGCGTGATGGCGTTCATGGCTGGCACGGTCAGATGCGGATCGATGAAAGTCATATGGGCCGTAACGACGGCAATCCACATTGAGGCGTAGGGGAATTGTGTTTGTGCAAGTTGAAAGGCTTGAACCGCCAACTCGCCTAAGGGCGTCGGGGGGTAGCCCGTAATTACATGATGCAAATCATGGGTTTGATACCCACGCAAGACCTTATGTTTGAGGACATCGGGTAGGTTTTTCAAGACCCCAGTCGCCTCAAACTGTTCATGCAATTGGCGATAACCCACTGCAAGGGATTCCATCAAATTGTGGTCGCGGACAAACGCCAGATAATGCGCGCCCAATGTGCCGGGCGCATGAACCTCCAATGCTGCCAGAGACAGGGGCGGGGCATAATAGCGCTCGGCCGCTAACGGCCCTTGCACGGGATCGTTTTCAATCAACGCCACATATTTCTCGATGGCATCAGCTGGAGCGCTTTCCCACCAATCATTGAACAAAAGATGGATGCCATACTCATTGAAATTCTCCGCGCTTTTTAGAAATTTCGCTCCAAAGATCTGGTCCATTTTGCCCGTCATAGGTCCTTCCTCCATCCTGTTTCCGCTCTGCTTTTGCTATTGACGCCGCGCAGTCTAGCAGTACTATTGACGAAAAGTATAATAAAAAATAGGGGCTGAATTGGAAACGCAGAAAAAGCCATTAGGCCAAGCGCAAATCTGGGCATTCTCCACCGTGGCGTTGCCGCTGGGTATGCTGGGCTTGCCCATGGCGATCTATTTAGCGCCATTCTACTCCGGCCAATTGGGCCTTTCGCTGTCGCTGGTGGGAACCGCGCTGGTGCTTGCCCGGATCAGCGATTTTGTGACGGACCCGATCATGGGCTTGGTCACCGACCGTTGGCGTCCTGCTTTGGGCCGAAGACGCATTTGGCTGATCTTCGGCACTTTGATCATGATGGCCGGCGTGCAGCTGTTACTGCGACCGCCGCCAGAAGTCGGTGTGGTGTGGTTCGGGCTTAGTGTGGCGCTGGTTTACCTGGGCTACACGACCTTACAGATTCCCTATGAGGCTTGGGCCGGCGAGATTTCGAGCGATTATCATGTGCGGACCAAAATCGCCGCAACAAAGCAAGGGTTTAGTATCCTTGGTCTTGTCGTGGCGACCGCCATTCCCGCCTATGTTTTGAGCCAACCCGGGAAGGGAAGTGGCGATGTGCTCAATGCCATTGCTCTGGCGGTCTTAATCCTGCTTCCACTCAGCGCTGCTTTGGTCTTCTTCACGGTGCCGCAACCCGATGTCCCCCCCGAGAAGGCCCCGTTGAATCTGAAGCGCGCAGTGGGTCTGATGCGCGCCAACCAACCCTTCAGCCTTCTGGTCGTCGTGGTTTTGATGGCCACCATTGGCGAGGTATTTCGCCAGACCATTACGGTCTTTTTCGCGCGCGATATTGTGGGGGTCAAAAACATCGGCGTTGTCTATGCCGTCTATTTTGCCGTGGGATTATGCGCCGTTCCCTTATGGGGTTGGCTGAGCAAGGCCTTTGGCAAGCATCGCGCACTGATCCTCGCCCTCGGGATCGTTGCGGCGACCAATTTTGCGATGGGCCTTCTACAACACGGGCAAGGTCATCTGTTCATTGCCTTGTTCGTGCTGAAAGGGATTTGCTATGGCGCGATCGGCATTTTACCCAATGCGATGGTCGCTGACACCGTTGATCTCGACACTGCCCAAACCCAAGACCGCCAGCAAGGCGTGTATTTTGCGGCGATTGCCATGGTCCAAAAGCTTGGCTTTGCCGTCGGCGGCGGTTTGCCACTTATTTTGTTGGATGTTGTCGGATTTAAAGCGGCAGGCGGGAGCGAGGTAGAAGCCCTATTCTGGATGCGGATTTTCTACGCCGTCGTTCCTGGCGTTTTGGTCGCCATTGCAGCCCTGCTGTTGACCCGCTACTCTTTAACCGCCGAACGGCAAGAGGAATTGCGGCACTATATCGCGCAAAAGGAGGCAGGTTTGACGCCCGAGATGCCAAGCTATCTTCAGGACAATGTCTATCATGACCGTCAAAAGGCATCATCATGATCAAGGGATTGCACCATGCAGGCCTCAGCGTCACCGATCTCGAGCGCGCCATTGGCTTTTACAAAACCGCCCACACTTTTGAGGTAATCAGCCGCTTTCAAGTTCCCAACCGCGCTGATCTGCGTGCGATGATGGCGGTAGAAGATAGTGCCTGCGAAGTGGCCCTTTTACGCGGCCCAACGGGATTCCTGGAGCTCTTTCAATTCGCAAACCCCATGGCACCAGATGGCCCGCCAGAGGTTTATCGCGCCGGTCTTCGCCATATTTGCATCCAAGCCGCAGATGGCGATCGCCTCTATGATGATTTTGTCGAGGCAGGGGCCAAGAGCCATGCCCGGCCGTCAGGTCTGGGGACGGGCAATCTCTATTGCTACATCCGCGACCCAGAGGACAATATTTTGGAGCTTGAAGGCCTACCCTATGCGGCTTCTGTTGCTAGCGCGCCCTGGTTCGCCCATGTTGCCGTGGTTACCCCCAACATCAAACGCCTAACGGCCTTTTATAGTCTTGTCACAGGCGCCCCGGTGCACAGCTCTGGCCATTTTGGACCAGAGCCGAAATATGATGTGGTCGCCGGCCTTGAAAACATCGTCTTCGATGGTGCTTGGGTGAAAGCTGGGCCCTTGACGCTGGAATTTTGGCAGTATCATCAGCCGCAAACACAAAGCATGCCCCTAGCCAATGCGTCCAAACATGGCTGGAGCCATTTCGCGTTAGAAGTGGATGATCTGGACGGCGAGTATCAGCGCTTACTGGCTGCAGGTGTGCATTTTCATAGCGCTCCCATGAGTAATGGGGCCGTGCGCTTTGTTTATGGCCGCGACCCTGACGGCAATATTTTCGAGCTTCTGCAGGTTTTGCCCGGCCATGAACATCTGTCGCTAGACCAAGTCACTGGAAGGGATTTACCGGCCGAGATTGATCGCTTGATTGCGCAGTTTCACCGCGCACGTGCACAGGGTCAAAACACCTGATGCCAGCCCTTCATGAACCCGACTGGTCGTCGTTCGACGCTGGGTTCCAGTCCATACAAGGACTGAAATTGCATGTCGTGAGTACAGGCCCTCGCAACAGCGATAAGACACCCATGCTGTGCCTGCATGGCTTTCCGGACATCTGGTCAATATGGAGTCGGATGATCACGCACCTGCCAAAGGATCGCCTGTACGTGATGCCAGACCAACGCGGCTATCATCGTTCGGGTAAGCCAAAAGAGCTTTTTGATTATGCGCCCAAAATTCTTATAGAAGACATTCGCCAACTCATTGTCACCAATTCCCCCGGCGGGAAAGTCGTGCTGGCTGGCCATGACTGGGGCGGGGTCATCGCGTCGTGGTTTGCTGCCATCTATCCAGAGCATGTATCCCATCTGATCCTGATTAACGCGGTTCATCCTGTGACCTTACAAATGGCACTGTTAGCAGACCGGGATCAGAGAGCGGCTTCTGCCTATATGCCGGCCCTGACCTCTGGTGCGCTCGAGGCCGATTGGCTTAAAGATCCCACCAGCAATCCGTTCAAGAATTGGTATCGCGAAGCACAAGCCGATGGCCGTATGGGATCGGTTGAGGCCGCGCTTTATGAAGCCGCTTGGTCAGACATTGATCGCTGGCGGGCGGCCATCGATTGGTATCGCGCCAGCCCCTTTGATCTTACCGCGGGCCCAGAAATGCCCAGCTGGATCCATGAAAGAGATTGGACAATTAGGGCACCGACCCTGTTGATTTGGGGCGAGGCGGACACGGTCTTTACCGCCAAAACCCGCGACTCTATGGCGACCTATTTTGCTCAATTGAGTGTCACGCGCTTGCCCGGGATTGGGCATAATCCATTGCGGGATGACCCCGTTTCAGTGGCCAAGGCCATCCACACATTTCTCGATCAAGGAAACCAACATGTCTAAAGTCAGTCTCGGATTAGAAGGTCGGGTTGCGATCATTACAGGGGCTGCGCGTGGCATAGGACGGGCAGCCCTACACCGTATGATTGAGGAAGGCGTACATGTCCTCGCATGGGATATTGATCCGGCTTGGAAAGAAGAGATTAAGGCCATTTCGACGCCCGACACCGTCAAAATCGCCGCATTTGTTGGCGATGTCTCGCAGAGTGCAGCGTGGCAAGAGGCGGTCAAAAGCGCACTCACCGATTTTGGGCGCTTGGACTTTCTGTTTTCAAATGCTGGGATTTCCGGGCCTGCACTACCGGTCTCGCGTTATGAGGATACGGACTTCGACCGTGTCATGGCGATCAATGCGCGCGGGGTTTATTTGGGCTTGAAATATGTCGGCCAGCACTTGAGCCAACAGGGCAGGGGGGTGATGGTCAATGTGTCGTCCATCAGTGGGCTGAGTGGTGGTGGCAATATCTTTGCCTATACCGCGAGCAAGCATGCCGTTGTTGGTATGACGAAATCCGCAGCCGTGCATTATGCGCCCAATGGGGTTCGCGTCCTGGCTGTTTGCCCATCGCCAACCGATACCGACATGATGGCCTATGCCGAGCGCTCCGTCATGCCAGACGACCCACAAGCTGCCCGCCCGATCTTCACACAAGGTGTGCCTATGGGCCGCTATGCGGAGCCAGCAGAGATCGCCAATGTCTTTGCTTTTCTGATCTCTGATCAGGCCTCGTTCATGACAGGCACCATCGTGCCCATCGATGGCGGATGTATGGCGCGCTAGTATTAAAAAGGGATAGCCAAGATGGATCTAGGTCTTAAAGGGAAGCGTTTATTGATCACCGGCGGCAGCCGAGGCTTAGGCCGGGCCATCGTCACCCATGCACTCGCCGAAGGGGCGATCGTCGCCACGTGCGCGCGCGGACAGGCTGGGCTCGACCGTCTCGCCAGCGACCTCGGGGCAGGCCAAGACCGTTTATTCTGCCAAGCGTTAGATGTGCGCGACGCAGCCGCGTTTCAAGCTTGGGTGCAAACGGCGGCTGCGCAATTGGGTGGCATTGACGGCGTGGTATCCAATGTCTCCACGCGGCTGAGCGGCCATGATGAGGCGTGGTGGCGCGAGAGCTTTGAGACCGACTTTCTGCAACACGCGCGCTTGGCAGAAGCCACTTATCCGCATTTGAAGTCCGGGCACGAGCCCGCGCTTCTCTTCATTTCCTCCATCGCTTCGGTGTTAAGCAATTTGCCGCCCGACGAATTGGCCTATGGCGTGATGAAGGCAGGCTTGATCAATTATACCGGCCAACTTGCGGCACGGTGGGGCAACAGAGGCATTCGCGTCAATGCGGTCTCGCCCGGACCGATCTTCTTTGAAGGCGGAACATGGGACACAATTAAACAAGGTAATCCCAAGCTGTTTGAGGCTGCGGCCCGCCTGCCAGCGCTTGGCCGTCATGGGACACCAGACGAAGTGGCAAAGGCCGCGCTTTTCCTGCTCAGCCCTGCAGCCTCTTACATCACCGGGACCAATCTCCGAATTGATGGCGGAGCCATTCGCACGGCCAATTTCTAATCGGCATCAGTCGGCATTAGGCACGCTCAAAAATCGCGGCAATGCCTTGGCCGCCGCCAACGCACATCGTCTCCAAACCATAGCGGACTTGTCTGCGCTGCATCTCATGCACCAGACTGGTCATTATTCGCATGCCCGTCGCCCCGATGGGATGGCCTAGCGAAATAGCTGAGCCATTGACGTTTAGTATAGAACGGTCATCCCAATCCCAGCCCTTTAGAACCGCCAGAACCTGCGCAGCGAAGGCTTCATTGAGTTCGACAAGACCCATGTCGCCCCACGAAAGGCCTGTCTTGGCGAACAGCTTGTGGACGGCAGGGACGGGGCCAATCCCCATGCGCGAGGGTTCGCACCCGGCCGCTGCCCACCCGACGAAAAATGCGGAAGGGTCCAGGCCAAGTTCAGCCAAGCGATCTTCAGCCACGACCAGACAGGCAGAGGCCGCATCATTTTGCTGGCTCGAATTACCTGCTGTACAGACCCCGCCTGCCACCATCGGCTTGAGCTTTGCCAGCGAAGCGGCGGTGGTATCGGCGCGAATGCCCTCGTCCATTGTGAAGTGTATGGGCTCGCCGCCGCGCTGGGGAATGGGAATAGCGACTATCTCGTCGTCAAATCGCCCGTCGGCCCACGCGCGTGCCGCACGCACCTGGCTTTCGGCGGCAAATTCATCACAAGCCTCCCGGCTGATCGCATAGTCGGTTGCGAGATTTTCGGCCGTCGTGATCATACCGGGGATCACACCAAAGCGCTCCACCGGCTGCGACCGCTCACGGCCCCGCTCTAATCGATCATACAAGGTGACGCTGCCGGCGCGCGCGCCGCCGCGCATGGCAGTGGTATAAAATTCGACATTGCTCATGCTCTCGACGCCACCAGCCAGCACGACATCGGCAGCACCGGTTTGGACCATCATGGCGGCATTGGCCAGTGCCTGAAGACCCCCGCCACAGCGGCGATCTACTTGAATCCCCGGCACCTCAATTGGCAAACCCGCCGCCAAAGCGGCCCAGCGCCCAACGCAGGGCGTTTCGCCACTGGCATAGCTTTGCGCGAAAACGACATCTTCGATCAACATCGGGTCGATACCGCTACGCGACACAACCGCTTTGACCACATGAGCCGCAAGGGTTTCAACAGGAACCGAACTAAGCCCGCCAAGGAACTTGCCAATCGGGGTTCGTACTGGACTAATGATGGCTGCCCGTCTCATATAATAGCCTTCCCTGCGTGAATGCGCGGATCGCGCCACTCTAGAAGATGCCGCCGCCCTCTGTCACCCTTTTGAATTTTTAAGAGCAGGGGAGGGCCAAGGAAAATGGCTCGGTGATAGAAACTTAGCTTTCCGCTCGCCGGATTTTTTCGATCATACGCACTCTGCTGACCTTTCGTGCCAAGTCGTAAATTGAAAACACCGCTTGGATTACGAGCCATTAACCCTACAGCGGCTATACGTATCTGGACTTAAAAGATTATCGGATTGGGGTTCTTGGTATGTTGATGCAACTGGTGCGTCCGGAAGAAGCGGAGTTGGCTGATGTCGCCACCCCATTACAGCTTGCCGTCATCATTCCAACGTTCAATGAAGCAGGCAATGTTGTGCCTTTGCTGGACAAGCTTTCCATCGCACTCGCCGCCTATCATTGGGAAGCAATTTTCGTCGACGATAACTCACCCGATGGAACCGCAGACCTCGTCCGCAAAATCGGACAAAAGGACACACGCGTGCGCGTCGTCCACCGCATTGGGAGGAGGGGGCTTTCAAGTGCCGTTGTCGAAGGCATGTTGGCCACGTCTGCCCCAATCCTCGCCGTTGTGGACGGTGATCTTCAACATGATGAGACCGCCTTACCCAAAATGATTGCCGCCATCGAAAGCGATGAAGCAGACATTGCGATTGGCACACGTTACGCCAAGGGCGGTAGCGTCGGGGATTGGAACAAACTGCGCCACCGAGCATCGCAAGGTGCGACCTGGCTGGGTCAGAAGCTTTTACGGGTTCCCATTTCTGATCCCATGAGCGGGTTCATGGCGATTAAACGTGAGACTTTGATGGCCGCGTTGCCGCGCCTATCTGGCGTTGGGTTTAAAATCCTTCTCGACATTGTAGCTTCGCTGCCGACACCGCCGCGCATTACCGAAGTGCCTTATGTCTTTCGTTCGCGGCTGAACGGCGAAAGCAAAGCCGACAGCATGATTGCGCTCGAATATATTTCGTTGCTGATCGACAAAACAATCGGGCGCTTTATCCCAACACGGCTTGTCTCCTTCCTTGCCGTTGGCGGGCTAGGCGTCGCCGTCCATTTGTCCGTGCTCGGCACTGCGCTTGCTCTGGGTGCGACTTTCCTTAACGGACAATTTGCGGCAGTTGCCACCGCCATTGCGTTCAACTTCTACCTCAACAACCGCTTCACCTATCGTGACAGAAGGCTGAAGGGTTGGAAGATGCTGGCAGGTCTGCTCAGTTTCTACCTCGTCTCTGCCGTTGGTGCCGTAGCCAATATCGGGATCGGCAATTGGGTCCATCAAATGGATAGCCAATGGTGGCTCGCAGGGATGGCGGGCGTCGTGGTTGGCGCTGTCTGGAACTTCGCGGCGTCATCCTTCGTGACTTGGCGGAAATAATGCCTGAGGCGTCACGTTTTGCTACGATTTCGGCCAAGGGCGCAAAATGGGTTCTCGGTCTGCTTTTGGCACTGATCCTTGCGAGCCTGTGGCCCGCAGTCCATTCACCTATACAACCCGCATCTGCACCTAAGTCCGAGCAAAAGGCCGGGAAGAGCGGCGAAGCCGAAGCGGACCTAGCCTTGTATAAGGCGATTGTTGGGAGGATGCAGGCAGGCGAAAATTATTACGTTGTTGCAGCAGATGAACAAAGGAAACGTGGCTATCCGCTAAAGCCCTTTGTCACAGTACGGCCGCCGACATTGGCGCTGATCCTTGCAAGCCTAGGCAAGACCTGGGGCTTTGTCTTGGAGCTCGCACTTGGCTTAGCAGTCCTTTATGTGTGGTACCGGAAACTTGTCGAACAAAAGGTCGTTGCTTGGCGGCGCGTAGGTTTCATCGGACTGTTGGCGGCAGGTCTGTCGCCAATTCTCATCCGCGAAGCGATTTATTTGCATGAGATTTGGGCTGGGGCACTGATTGCGTTGTCGATTGGGCTCTACCGGCCCAACAATTGGCTGCCGAGCCTACTGGTAGCAGCATGTGCGTTAGCCTTACGAGAATTGGCCTTGCCGTTTGTCTTGCTGATGGCGGCCTTTGCACTCTTTCAGCGCCGCTGGGTCGAGACCGCCGCGTGGTCAGCCTTAATCCTCCTGTTCTTTGCAGGCGTTTATCTGCACTTTCAAGCGGTAGCCGAAGTGGTTTTGCCGAATGACCCAAAGTCACAGGCTTGGCTGTTGATGGGCGGACCTGCCGCGGCGCTCAGCTTTATGTGGCAAGCCTTGCCGCTGGTAGAGCTTCCTCAGCTTGTCGGCTATCCGATCATCGTGGTTGGCTTATTCGGGTGGTTGTGTTGGCGATCAGAAGCAAGCTTGTTCGTGCTCCTGCTCCTTTTAGGCTACATGCTGGCCTTTGCAATTACGGGCCGCCCCAATAATTTTTACTGGGGCTATTTGGTTTCGCCACTCCTCATGATGGGATTACTCTTTGTTGGTCCCGGTCTGCGTGACCTGCAAGCAGCGATTAAAGGGACTAGCTCGAGCCGCTAGGACGCAACGACCTTATTTGCCCTTATCACTCGCAGGTACTGTGGCCAGCAGAAGCGCTAACGCTCGGTTTAAGCTCGCCACGCCGGGCCTTGATCCGGCGAAGCGACCAAGCCGAACGATAACCAGATCATGAGACGGAATGATAATCGTATATTGGCCGCCGGCACCCTGCATCGCATAGGCGTCGCGCGGAATTGGCAAAGTACCTTCACCATTGACCCAGAACAGCCCGCCATAAACAGGTCGCCCATCGGCAACCCAAGCCGGGGCCAAAGTGCTCACAAATTTCACAAAGCCTTCAGGCAAGATGCGCTCACCATTCCAGACACCATCTTGAAGGTATAGATTGCCAAGACGGGCCCAGTCGCGCCCGGCCATTAGGTCGTAGCCTTGGGTCAAGAAATTGCCGTTGGCATCGGTTTCGAGCACGGCCGAGCGGATACCGATGCGATCAAACAAGGCCTTTTGCGGAAAAGTCAGATAATCGCCACCTTGCTTCTTGACGCCCAATTGGATGAGATAATTGATCAAAACCGGATCGGTATTCCGGTAACGTCCAACCACACCGGGGGGCCATTGCTGTGGGCGACTGGCGGCATAGGCAAAGGCATTGTCTCCGGTATAATAATACCAATGATCAGGATAGCCGCCATCATAGACGTAGTCTGGATCTTGTTCGGCGCGAACACGCAATCCACTTGACATGTTGAGAATATCGCGAATGCGAATGCTTTGCCGCTGATCGCCAGCACCTTGCCATTCCGGGATTGGGGCAGGTTGGTCTAACGTATACAGGCCCTGTTGCATCTGGACCCCGATCAGACTGGCGGCAATACTCTTGCCCATCGACCAACCTTCCAAAGGCGTCGCAACCGTCGCGCCAGAGCCATAACGTTCGGCAATGATTTGCCCCTTCCACGTGACAACAAATGCTTGAGTCAACGCATCATCAGGGGCAAAGGCTGCATCAACCACTGCTTTCAGCTTCGCTGAATCAAGGCCGGCCGCCGCGTTTGACGCGATGATATCGCCCATTGGCCAAGCGGTTGTCGCCGCATTCGGCAAATTGCGGGGGACCGGCTTGGGCTTGAAAGCAATCTCGTTCGAACCTTCTGGCAGGCTGACACAGCCTTGATCGCCAATAAAGCGCGCGACGCGTGTAAGCCCGGCTTGGGTCGTCACACGTACTTCGCGTCGTTCACGGTCGATAATGGGGACACCCGACTTAACCCGGTGCGCGACAGCCGCAAGTGCATTTGCGTCCCCCAGCGTGGCTCGCGCAAATTCTGGATCAAAACCACTCACAAACACGGCGCTGCACATCAGTTTCGCATAAGCAATTGTGAAATGAGACAAAGGGTCACCCGGTGCCGGTGTCCACGCGCTACTGATCTCGGCCGCTTTGGCCCGTGCAAACATGGCAGCACGCTGCGCTTCCGCCGGCGTCTGGGCGACGGCTTGGCCAGACATGAAAAGACCAATTACCGTAGCGACTAAAACTGAGACGCGTGCCATATTTTTCTCCCGATACCCTACAGAAAAACCTAACCGTAGGGATTCACATGTCAATCTAGAAGGCTCAAAAGCCATCTGTTTCGTCTATTTTGTCCCATAATACTTATTATGCGAATTATTCATGATGGGGCTTAGCAGTTTTCAGCGACCCAAGGACTGGCGATAGAGTTTAACCCAAGCGGGCGCTGGCGCCTTAACAATGGCGACGCGATCAGCCTGCTCAAGCGCGAACTGGCCGCAGCCCTGGCTCGAGCTTAGCCTGCCTTCACACAAATCAGTATGGACCGAGTTTCCCGATTGACGTTTCTGCCCGAGCAAAGGCAAGTTGAGCGCAATTAAAGCGTGCCAACAAGGCAGCATAAATTTGGGAGGCACATCATGTTGGTATCAAACCGCAAGTCCAGGCAGCTTTGGCTTCAGGCAAGTGCGCTTCTCAGCGTCGGTTTGCTGACTTGGTCGCCTGTGGCCCAAGCCCAAGTCACTGGTGCCGCCACCCCCCAAACCATCGCCGCCAATCGGGCTTTCTCGGCCACCCTGCCCTGGGACAATACAAGCGAGGATGAGCTGGCCAAGCGCGGCTTTGTCGCTACCCTAGAAGACCCCTTGATCCGCAATGCCGCAGGCAAAGTTGTTCTGGATCTTTCTGCCTATGACTTCGCCCAGGGCCCTGCGCCCGAAACCGCCAACCCCAGTCTTTGGCGGCATGCAGCCTTATTGCGCATGCATGGTCTATTCAAAGTCGCACCCAAAATCTGGCAAGTGCGCGGGTTTGATATCTCTGTCATGTCGATCATCGAAACCGACACAGGCTATATCATTATCGATCCACTGACGGTCGCTGAAACCGCCAAAGCCGCCATGGGCCTTGTCAAAAAACATGTTGGCGACAAACCCATTCACGCCGTGATTTACTCCCATAGCCATGCTGACCATTTTGGCGGCGTCAAAGGTATTGTGAGTGAAGCCGACGTCCAATCGGGCAAAGTAAAAATCATCGCACCTGCCGGCTTTATGGAACATGCCGTTAGTGAGAATCTGATCGCAGGCCCTGCCATGAGCCGCCGCGCCGTCTTCCAATTTGGCACGACACTCGAGCGCGGCCCAGCAGGGCAAGTGGGTGCCGGGATCGGGATGGAAGTTCCTGTCGGAGGTTCGCTCGGCCTCATCGCACCAACCGACACGATTGAACGAACCGGTCAGACCATGACCGTCGACGGAATGAAGATTGAGTTCCAAGTAACACCGGGAACCGAAGCGCCGGCTGAAATGAACTTCTTCTTCCCAGATCTTGGCGCATTATGCTTGGCAGAAAATGCCAATGTGACCATGCACAACATCCTCCCCCCTCGTGGGGCCTTGGTGCGCGATTCAAAAGCTTGGGCCGATTATCTAACCGAAAGCATGAATTTGTTTGGCGCACGCACCGATGTGATGTTTGTCTCGCACGGTTGGCCACGGTGGGGACGGCAAGAGGTCGCAGCCTATGTCGCCAATCATCGCGACGCTTATAAATATTTGCACGATCAATCGGTTCGGCTGATGAACCAAGGCATGACGGCAACCGAGATTGCCGAAACCATTGCTTTGCCCGAGCTCCTCACCAAGCAATGGTATAATCATGGCTATTACGGCACGATGAGCCATAATTCGAAAGCGGTCTATCAGCGCTATTTGGGCTGGTATGATGCCAACCCTGCCAATCTAAACCCTCTGCCGCCCGAAGTCGTGGCTAAGCGTTATGTGGACGCCATGGGCGGGGCCGATAAGGCGCTGGGCATTGCCAAGACCGCCTATGACGCAGGCGATTATCGCTGGTCGGCTGAGCTTGCGAGCCGCATTGTGTTTGCGGACACCACCAACAAAGCCGCGCGGGAAGTTTTAGCTCAATCGTTTGAGCAAATGGGCTATCAGGCCGAGAGCATGTTGTGGCGCAACATGTATCTCAATGGCGCCCAAGAGGCACGCAAGACGCCCAGCGTACCAAATGCCGGCACGATCGCGCCCGATATGATCAGCGCGATTTCCTCGCCGCAATTATTTGACCTCTTGGCCATTCGGGTTGACCCAGAGAAAGCCAAAGGCAAAAATATTGCCGTTGCCTTTGTCTTCCCAGACCGCAATGAGCGCTATCGCTTGGTGCTGCGCAATTCGGTGATGGTCAATGAAGGGCCAAGCACCGAACCCGTCGATGCCACCGTGACCATGCCAAGACCCGCTTTCCTCGGCATGTTGTTCTCGGGCACCAGCCCTGCGAGCCTTGTGCTGCGCGGCGTGATGAAGATCGATGGCAAGACTGACGCATTGCGCACCTTCATGTCGACCCTAGACGCCGCCGACCCCAAACCCCCCTTCCCGATCGTCACGCCGTAAGGGCGGGCCGCTTTGAGAAGTATGCCTTCATCGGCAGCACCAATCCCGATCATGCGGCCAAGGTACTTTAATGGGCCACTATTTAGTCGGGCACGATGTTATCTTGCCCGAAATGGCTTTTAACAACTTGCTCGCAAAGCCAAGCGATGCGTGCGCGCAAATCTAAGGGAGCGATAGTGAGAACCTCGGTTCCGAAGCTAAGGAAGAGGCGCGCTGCTTGGTCCGTTGTTTCATAAGGAAGCGTCGTTTCATACCAATCAGTTTGATCTGTTGGTGCCGCTTTGTCTGCAGCCGCCTTGCCATAATCGCCCAAGTCGCGAAGGTACCTAAGGCCAGTTTGCGTTACGCGAATTTGGGCTAGGTGTGGGCGAATACGAGCCTCAAATTCCGCGACATGAGCCGTCCAATAGCTGGAAAGGTCAAAATCTGCTGGCCGCCCGAATGTTTCTTCCAATAAGACAATATCTGCCACGTTTTCGACCTTATAGGTCGCAATGTGCTTTGGACCTTTCGCGACCAAATACCAAGTGCTGGCTTTGAGCACCAAGCCTAACGGTTCAAGATGCCAATGGCGCGCCGCCGTCCAGCTTTGATACTGAAGCGAGACCTTGCGCTGCTGGGTCAATGCGCGAGTTAAAATCGGCAATTGCGGCTGGCTTTGATAAGACCTGTACCAATCGGAAGGATCGATATGGAAATAGGATTGCGTCTGATTTGCCATTTGACGGCCTTTTTCAGTCAATGCCGCCAAAAGCTTGTTTCGGGTGGCTTGCACCTCCTTGCCTAGCCCCATATCGAGCGCCAGTTTCGGATTGCCAATCAGGAACAAGGTCTGGGCTTCAGCTTGATCAAGCCCCGTTAAACGGGTGCGATAATTCTCAAGAAGTTCAAACCCACCACCCGGTCCTTTGTCGCCATAGACGGGAACTCCGGCAGCACTCAGGCGATCAATATCGCGATAGATGGTGCGCTGCGAAACTTCAAATTCTCGCGCCAATGCCTGCGCGCTTAGGCGACCACGGCTTTGTAACAAGATCAGGATCGAAAGAAGGCGGCTTGACTGCATGAAATTAGATTAGCAGAAAATAACTGACAGGCTATGTCAGTTATTGACCGTTAGAGTGGTGTTTCCCGTCCGGAGGTCGCAACTTGAACATAGCTACAAAACGCAACTTCCTAGGGCAGAGCGGAGCGATGCTTTTTGTGACCAGCTGTACCGCTTTGAAGCCAAAACCCCTTCTAGAAGGAAGCACAAGGATGACACTTGCCTCTAACTTTGACTTTTTGAGTGGCGACTGGATCATCGCGAACCGCCGTCTCAAGGACTATAAGGGACCCGAGTGGGAGGAGTTTTCAGGCTCTGCCAAGGTATGGTCGGCCATGGATGGCATGGCCAGCATCGAGGAACTGCGAGGGCCGAATGGCAAGCACTTAGGCATGGGGATTCGCGTTCTTAACAAGCAAACAGGGCTGTGGGCAGATCATTGGACCAGCGCGGCCTATGGCGTGGTCAACCCACCCATGATGGGCAGTTTCAGGGACGGGATAGCTACCTTTGAGTCAGATGATACCGATACCAACAATATGCCGATCAAGGTTCGTGGCATTTGGGATCAAATCACTGCCAAGTCTTGCCGGTGGCAACAATTGACCAGTAGCGACGAAGGGGCCAACTGGACACCGAATTGGATCATGCACTGGACGCGGGCCTGATAGGCAGTCCCGCGCTAAGACTGATTAAAGTTCTTCAGGGTAAAAGGCAGGATGAAAGCTGAATCGGCCCGCTGGGATCGTGTTGTCGAGCGGTAGAACCATGAAGTACTCGGCGGGTTCCTTCTCCGGCGCATTTGCCGCGGAAGGAATAAAACCGTGGCGGGAATAATATTTGGTATTTCCTACGAGAACGCAGCCGCGGGCTTTTCGAGCGTTCATCCACGATTTGGCTTCTTGAATAAGCAAACCACCCACGCCCATTCGCTGTAGGGCGGGCTCAACGGAGATCGGGCCAAGTCCAAACCATCCCTCTACCCCGCTCTCGTGGGCGACGGGCGAGAGCGCAACATGGCCAACGACTTTTCCGTGCTGCTCCGCCACGAGGGAAAGGCTAAGCGCACCCACATTCCGCAAGATATTGATTAGGTCCTGTTCATTACCGCCTGCGTACGGCATCGGTGCAAAGGCCCGCTTGGTCACGTCGTAAATCGCGCCATGATCTCTTAGCTCTTCTGGTCTGATCAAGATGTTCGTTAGTTGGTTCATACCTAAAGCTTTCGTGTGTTATCGACAGTCTTGTGCCTTGAACATGGGCGAGCTTCAAGTGAGCCCATTTCGATGGCAGGTTTGCAAAGAAATCAGATCCCCTTCTGATGGGTTCGATATCTCTAAAGTGGGCGAATCATTGCGCAGCGCTGATCGATAGGCAGGCCAGCAAGCTCTTCATTTGCAAGCGTCCGAAGGAGCATAGGTGATGCATCCGGCTGAGCGATGAAGAATCCGCAGGATCGGTAGAAATCAGCATTCCAAGGGACATTGCGAAATGTCGTCAATGTAAGAGAAGAGAGCTTGTTAGCTTCGGCCCAGGATTGGGCAGTGCGCATCAACGCACGGCCGACGCCGCGCTTTTGATACGCTGAATGGACGGCCATCTGCCAGATATGCAGGCAAGAGTCGTGCACTTCGGCGCTCAAGAACCCGATGATCAATTCTGCTTCAGAAAGGGCCACCCATGCAGTACCTTGCTGGATGATCTCGCGATGACGGGTTGCAGATTGAACATCGTCATCAGCTATCCAGGCAAGTTGAGGAATCTGTCTGAATAATTCGCCACTTGACCGTTCTATTTCCGGCAAAAGATCAGCATCAACTTCAATCGCTAGTCGGATAGTCAGCATTGCACGCTCCCAAACCCTTCTACCTAAGCCCGCATCAAGAACGATAGCCGCCATCGAATGCAAAATCCATAAAGCGGTAACTCAACGTTTAGGCTCCGATCAAACTCGTCATTCCACAATCCACCACTAACTTCAAACAAAGCAGAGAATGGACAGCGGCAAGCCCTAATGGACATTCTCGCCCGACGGATGCCCAAATGCAGGTGCTGCATCAAAGTCGGCCGGGGTGAAGGGTTTGGCCATAAACAGATAGGGATAATAATAGGTTCTAAGGCGGGTATGATAGGCCCGAATGCGATCCTGATAGCTCGACTGTGCGGCCATATCTGTCCGTGCAATCCGGTGGAGGCCACGCTGAATGGCAATCGGAGGCAAGGCGAGAGCGACAAGTCCTGCTCGGGCGTCACGCTCTGCGATCCCTGCCCGATAGGCCCGCGACAATGGCTCAACGTGCTGATCACCTAAATGCTGGAACGCATAATACCATTTCCATTCAAAAGGACGTTGCATGGGCGGCGAAGTCGCATATTCGGGATAGAGTTTGTAAAAGCGCTCCAATGTCGCATCGCGATCTACATCCCAAGCATCATGCACCGCTTCGCGGTTCTCGCGCATAATAGCCGCCCCGTCGGGAATTGGACTGGCCGCATTGATCACCAGATTGGAACCGGCAGGCCCAATCAAGGTAATCACAAACCAGATGGTAGCCAGCACAGCCGCATTGGTGGGTGAGCTACCGGTACCTTTTGCGATCAAGGTTGCGATTAGGGTCCAAAACCCAACCAATACAAGAATAAGCGAAGTAAACGCTATTGTCTCGCTTAGTCCTGCCCCACCGATCAGAGCACCGACCCAGAAAACAAATACGAGCACCGCGCTGACCAAACCAAAGCGAACTGCAATGCGGGGCAGCCAAACGCGCATGCGCGCCTTTGGAAGGGCCTGTAAACTCGCAAGTCGACCGGCCTCACGCTCACCCGACCAAAGATCATAGAAAAGCACGATCAGAACCAACGGCGCCAAATAGATCAAGACAAAGGCAAAATCAAAACGGCCGGGCAATGCCAGCTCTGGGTTATGGGCTTCATTCTCATGAATTTGGCCCTCGAGCGCTAGAGCCCGAATACGTAAGATTGACGGGGCAATATCGCGCTGGCCGAGGGCGGCAAACGCTAGCGCGGACGGCGGGTCCCAAGTTGGGTGAAAGCGATAATAGGCCGCATCGCCCGCCTCGGTTGCAAAGGTCTTGATCGCGGCGGTATCTGTCTTTTGTAGGGCGATAACTTCGCTAATGGCCGCCTTTTGTCTGGCCACTTCCTGTAACCCCAGTCCGACTGACAATGCAGCTAAACCCGCCAGCAGTGCTATCGCCCACACACTGGCGCGTTGGCGCAATAGGAATTTGATTTCGCGCCAGAGGTGCCTCATAGCGCCCTGCCCGCCAAAACGCGCCCACTCCAGCCAGCCAAAATCACCGTTGCCCCGAGCCAAAGCGCGAGGATTAGAATTGGGGTGATAGCGGCGGACAAGCGATCTGCAGCGCTTGTGGGCTTAAACACAAAGTCCGGCACCTTGGCCCAATTAGGGGCGCCAATGCGGGTGCGCTGCTCGGCCTTGGGATCCTTGGACCGAGCGGCATCATCAGCGAGACTTAATCGATCGCGGTGCAGTCCATTGAGATATTGCACCATGGCAAAGCGGTGGGCCTCGCTTTGTTGTAAGAAACGCAAATGGGTTTCAAGGTCGGTCCCCGCCCCTGCCATCGACACGCGGCGCACGGCAAGGGCTGGGCTGAAGATCGACAGATTGGCAACAATGTTGCTTTGTGCACGTTGAGTGGTGGCTAACTCGGCAAAATGCATGGCAAACAGACGCGAGGTTAGCGCCTCCCCTTCTGCTGAGACGGCCCCCCGGAAGTTGAAAGGCAAATCCTCCACTTTAGTCACGCCATAATGGGCCAAGGTGCGCGCCTTAAAGGCGGCAAAGAAAGGATCATCGGGATTGTGGCTGTCGCCCAATTGCCGCAACTCTGCTTGGATCGTCAGATCGGTTGCTGCCCGGCTCTCTAGGGGTTCTAAACGGTTTGCCAGTTCGGCGGCCCCGCGTGGGGCTACAACGGCAATGAAACACCAAATGCCGATCAGGACAAGCAAGGCTGCTTGACCTGACCGAGCCAAAGCTGAAGCCGCAATAATGCCCACAACCCAGATCAGCATATAAAGACCATAGCCCAGCCCAATCATAGCCGCGGCACCCGCTTCGCTAGGCATGACAATGGCCATCAGAACTAGGGTCAACCAAGCTTGGGCGATTGCAACAAGGCCGACGGAGCCAAGCGCAAGGGTTTTGCCGAGGATAATATCCCGTGCTGTGACACCTGAAGACAGAAGGAGCCTTAAGCTGCCGCGTGTACGCTCGCGCGTGATCATCGAAAAACCCAAGAATATTAGCAAGAGCGGCGCGAGGGTTTGGAGGACAAAGGCCGGCGTCAATTGGCCAAAGCGCATGAGGCTTGAGTTCTCGCGCACCGCAGAAATGGTCGCACTATTTTGACGATGGCCTTCGAGATAAAGCGTGGTACCGCTGAACGGGTCAATGCCGGGATCAAACCCGGCTAGGGTACCAATCGGGCGGTACACATAGCTGCCATAATGCACCATGCGGTGGGGATGGCGGGCGGGTTGGGCTTCAAACAGCGCATCTGTTTCAGTCTGATTGGCGATACGGCCTAGGCGCTCCTGCGCCATGTGGGCATAAGAGGTTGCTGCGGCAATTGTCGATAAAAGCAACAGGGCAATCACGCCAATCAAGGCCACGCGCGAGCGCACCATTAAGGCAAGCTCAGCCCACGCGATTAGACAGGCGCGCCTCATGCAGCGGCATGCCCGACGCGCGCATGGGTGAATGCGCCATAGAGGGCTTGTAGATCAAATCTCGGATTTGCGCCTTGGGCTTGCCACTCTGACGCCAGCTTGCCGTCGATGATCAGGCCGATTGTATCGGCTACATCAACCGCACCCAAAAGATCATGGGTCACCATCAAAATCGCCACATCGCTCGCCTTAAGGTCCAAGAGGAGAGCATGGAAATCCTGCGTCGCTTGCGGGTCCAGACCTGTTGTTGGCTCATCGAGCAACAGGACTGGCGTTCGACGCAACAAGGCAAGCGCGATGGCCGTCTTTTGGCGCATGCCTTTGGAGAAGGCACCTAAGCGTTGGTCTTGTGCGGCAGGGTCTAGTCGGACTTGAGCAAAGGCCTCTTCAATCTGCGCCTTGGTGCACGATTGGCCAGCTAGGTTCAAAAAATAGTCCACATTTTCGCGCGCGGTTAAGTGCTCATAGAGGGCAACTGTTTCAGGTAAATAGGCGACTGATGCCCGCGCAGCATCGGGCTGGCTTGCGGGGTCTTTGCCGTCGACAAGCACCTGACCACTCACAACTGGCAATAGGCCCAAAGTGGCAAACAAGGCAGTGGACTTTCCCGCACCATTGCCACCCAACAGAGCGTAAATATGCCCCGCAGGCACACTCAGCGTCAGGCCATCCAGCACGCTACGACCGCCGCGCTCTACCACTAGTTCGCTGAGCGACAGACCTTGACCCCCCATCCTATCGCACCCCTAGAAACTGTAGCGCAAAGCCACCGTCACATTGCGCGGGGCACCCGGTGCAACCCACAGCCTGCTGAATGAATTGGTGTAGAATGTGGTGTCGGCCAGATTATTGACTTGAGCCGACACTTCCAAATCATCGGTCAGATCATAAGTCGCAAACAGTCGCAGCGTGGTATAGGCGGGCAACTCAAAGGCCGTTGCCGTTTCACCTAGACGATCGCCCACATAAAGCAGACCACCGCCAATTTCCAACTCGCGCCCGCCAACCTCATATTCTTTCGAGATCAGTGCGCTCAATGTATGCTCAGGCACATTGATCAAGCGGTCGCCCTTTTTAAGGAGCGCGGCAAAATTGGGATCAAGGCCATCCTTGGCAACTTGCGCGTCCACAAAAGCATAAGACAGGCGCAGGTCTAATTCGCCGGGCAATTCGGCAGTCACATCAACTTCAAGGCCACGGCTCTCTGCCTCGCCAATGGCCAGCGAGAAACCTGCGTTGATAGGATCTGCTGTGATGATGTTCGTCTTAGTCATGGAGAAGGCAGCAATTGTGGCTTCCAAATCGCCATCGAGCAAAGTGAACTTACCGCCCAATTCGAAGGATTCAGACTCCTCGGGTGCAAAAGCCTTACCGGCAAAATCGGTTCCCGAATTAGCTCTGAAACCCTGACCATAAGACCCATAGAAGGTGAAAGCGTCACTGGCTTCAAAGACAAAACCGGCTTGCGGGCTGAACTTGGTATCGCCGAACGATGTCGAGCTATTATTGGCCCGGTTCAAGCCAGAGCTGGAGAAATCGTCATACCGCCCACCTAGGCGTATATGGAGCCGATCACTCACTTTGATTTGGTCTTGAATATAAAAGCCCCAAGCCTCTTGCTCATCCAAGCGGTTGGTTTGTGGACCCGGTGTTGGCAGTGGGAATTGGCCATAAATGGGGTTGAGAATATTAATCACATTGCCCGCAGCTGGGCTTGGGTTGCCAGCAACCGAGGGTGGCCGAAAGCGCAAGAAGAGCTGGTCATTGGAGAATTGGTCATAGTCGAGGCCTGCCAAGAGACGATGCTCAAGCGCGCCGGTTTCAAACCGCCCGCTGATTTCAGCGCGGTAAACGGTATGTTCGGCTTCATAATCGCGGAAGCGGCGCTGGCGGGACAGGGTTTGACCATCGACAAATAGGCGTTGCCGCGCGGTGGCCAGCTCGGCTTCGGTGGAAAAGCCTTGCAGATCGGTGGTGCGATAGCCCGCCCCGACCAAAAGGCTCCAATCATCATTGAAATCATGTTGAAGTTGCAATTGATGGCCGGTTGCATCGGCCTGAAGTGGCCCATCACCTGGCTCGCCGAGGAAACGCGAGGTTGGAACAACACCCAACTTGTTATTGAGTGAAACGACGCCGCGATCAAAGGGCAGTTCTTGGCGAGTAATTTCGCCTTCATAGGTCAGGCTTGTCTTCGGGGTGATCCGCCATTGCGCAGAAGGAAATATCCCAGACCGTGTGGACTCAAGCGTATCGCGGAAACTATCGCCCTGCTCGTAAAATCCATTGAGGCGCACCGCAACTTTCTCGCTCAAAGGGCCCGTCCAATCGCCATCGACACGCACTTTGTCAAAGCTGCCGACCGCGACCCCTATAGCGCCTTCAGTCTCAAATTCGGGCTTCTTGGTGACCAGATTGACGGCACCGCCCGGCTCGCCACGACCGAATACGGCCGCGGTGGGACCTTTTAAAATCTCGATCCGTTCGACGCCGACAATGTCGCGTGGTCCACCAAAGCCACGACCGGCATTAAAGCCATTGACGAGATAACCGCTGGGCAAATTCTCGTCGCCTGCAAAGCCGCGCACCGCGAAATTATCCCAGAGGCCACCAAAGTTGTTTTGGCGCGCCATGGATGCCGACAAGTCCAACGCATCGGAAAGGCGGGTGATCCCAACTTCTTCCAATGTGTCTGCTTCCAGAATGTCGACAGATTGGGGCGTCAGCTTCAAAGGAATGTCGGCCCGATAGGCTTGACGCTGCGCGGTCACGACAATGGTTTCTGCTTTGGCTTCCTTTTGTGCGGGATCGGCAAAAGCCACAAAAGGCGTCAATGTAGCGCCAATCAAGGCGCTAGATAAAAATGAAAGTCGTCGAAATGTCATTATGCCTCAGCGCGTCTATCACGGGTCAACCTGCGTGTTCGGAAAGAACTGCCCTTTATTGTTATATTATCACATAACAGATGGAAGGGGGGAAATGCAGCGAGTAGGCTGAAATCTTGTGTGCTTTTCAATAATTTGAACAATCCTAAGCCGAGGTTCAATCTACGTGACCCGCGCAGATTTCACTTATCATCGCCTTCATTAGCTTTTGCCCCTGGCAGAATGTGCACCCTGATCAGTCGGCTGTCGACGAAATAGCGTTGCGCTAGGGCTTGGAAGTCCTCGCGCCTTAAGGAACGCAAGGTGGGTAAATAGTCCGTTTGAGACTGCCAAGGGCGAACCTCGCGCTCACCAATGTCGCGTTTGGCCAGCACGTCAGAGATTGTCGACACCCAACATTCGTTGGCTTCACAGTCTTTGGGCCAACCAGTGCCAGTCTCGAAGACACCAAGGTCAACTATCTGGCCAGAAGTCTACCGAGACGGTTGTGGGGCCTTTTGGTCAACAGAGGGCGTTCCCCAAGGTGGCGGCGGTGCAGAGATCTTTTGGCTCAGGTCAAATTCAAAGCGCACATGCCGGTTTGGTCGCGTGACCTCATAAATGAAACGCTTTCCGGGCTCAATTTCCATCCCCCAAGTATTGAGTGATGAATTTGGTCGCCCAATCCGTTCAAAAAGCGCCTTTGAAAAGGCATCAGCAGGAAATTCTTGGCGATTAGCGGTGCCCGGTGTCAGGGTGCGACCGCCATATTGTGTGACTTCATCTTCGGTGCCGTCCGCATGACGATGGTCGTGCTTTAACTCAATCCCCGCCTCGGCCCCCCCAGCTTTGCGTGTAAGCACCCATGTGCGAGACCTGTCATCTTCGACATGTAGAGGGATTTTGATGGTATCTGCGGTGCAGCTGCGAACATGCATGATCATCGCTTTTCCCTTCAGATCTGCATCCATTGGATGGTCCGTTACCATTTTACCGGCAAAGGCTTGACCACATAGTTTAGACACACTGTCAAAGAATCGATCGTGATCGCTCTTCGTGACACGGGCTTGGGGCGACAAAGCGCAAGCAGCCAAAAACCCAGTCATTGACAAAAGAAGCAAGAAACGCGGCATCTATGAATCCACCCCAACTCAATCCAGTTTAACCAGACACTGAATAGCTTCGCACATCAAGTGAGAGCGTTGTATGGAAGTTCTCGCTCTTAGAAAATGCAGCTTACCAAAAGCCCGCCTCATTTTGATTGGCGGTGCAGAGTAGCCGACATTCATCTTCACCATCCCAAACGATTTGCCCCAAAAGATTTGCATGCGGCAATCTATCGCATAAGGATCATGCAAAAGGCGTTACACGAATGGCCATGGGTGCTTATGCTGATCGCATGGACAGACTTTCGAAAGATCAGGAAATTATCGCGGCGGCTATTGCGGTCAATGCGCCCTTTGTAGGCCGCCTTCGATCGCGAACCCTGGTTAGTTCGCGCTGGTTTGCTCTGATTGGCCAATTCATCACCGTTTTGGTGGTGCATTTCGGCTTCAAGTTCGAATTGCCCTTACTGGCTTGCCTTTTAACGATTGCGGCGAACATCACGCTGAATATCATGATTACCGTTGGCCTGCCGCCACAACGTTTGGTGCGGCAGTGGGAAGCAGCGGCACAACTAACCTTTGACGTGCTGCAATTGGCATTTTTGCTCTATCTGACTGGCGGGATTGCCAATCCATTCTGTCTGCTTTTGATCGCGCCAGCCACGATTGCAGCCTCAACGCTGCAGCCGCGCTGGACGCTGAGCATTATTGCGGTGACGGTTTTGAGCGTTTGCGTACTGGCGCTTTACTCCTATCCCCTGCCCTGGCTTCCAGCCGCCACGTTCGAACTTCCAGCCCTTTATCAATTCGCAATGGCGTTTGCGATTATCATCGGCCTGATCTTCACGGCGAGCTATGCGTGGCGCGTGTCCTTGGAAGAGAGCCAGTTGGCGGATGCCCTGATCGCGACCCAAGAAGTGCTGGCACGCGAACAGAGACTGGCGGCCTTAGGTGGTCTTGCGGCCGCGGCAGCACATGAATTGGGCACGCCCTTGGCGACCATCCAAGTCACAGCAAAAGAAATGTTGCGTTCGCTGCCGCCCAACAGCCTCGATATGGAGGATGCCGAACTCATCTTGTCCCAAGCCCAGCGTTGCCGGGAAATCTTGCGCAATCTGACCAATCAGAAGGAAATCTCGGAATCGGTGACCGACACCTTGCCCTTTGGCCAATTGCTAGAGGAAGTAGCCGAACGACACCCCGAAATGGGCCAGAAGGCCGTCCTGTTTGATATTCAGGGCCCTGAAGGCATGGGTGAGCTGATGGTTATTCGCAAACCTGCCATCCTCTATGGACTTGGCAATATGTTGGAGAATGCCATTCAATATGCACGGCAAGCCGTCACGGTTTCTGCTAAATGGGATGAGCGAAGTGTACGCGTAACCATCACCGATGATGGGCCGGGCTTTGATGAGGCCATTTTGGACCGTTTGGGCGAACCCTATGTGTCCACCAGTCTGCAAGGCTCTGCCTCTACGAACGGGCGTGAGGGCATGGGGCTTGGTTTCTTCATTGCCAAAACCCTGCTGGAGCGCTCAGGCGGGCAGGTCTCGTTCTGGAATGGCTTAAGGCCGGGCGAGGGTGCCGTGGTTCAAACAGTATGGCCCTTGTCGGCGATTGCCGCGAAATCCTGACCCTCAACGCAAAAAGGCCTGCGACGTCTTGTCACTTGCAGATCGAGCGGTTTGGGTCCAAAAAAAACTATGGCCGTAGACTTAGTCATCGAAGCATTACCCGATCGCTCCCTCCTTGTGATGGACGACGACGCGCCCTTGCGCAATCGCTTGGCCCGCGCGCTGGAGAGCCGCGGCTTCTCTGTCAAGACAGCGGCAGGTGTTGAAGAGGCCCTGATCATTGCCCGCACTGACCCGCCGGCATTTGCCGTTTTGGACTTGCGCCTTGAAGATGGCTCCGGACTTTCAGTGGTGGAAGAATTGCATGTGCGTCGCCCCGATGCACGGGTGGTCATGCTAACTGGCTATGGCAATATTGCCACTGCGGTTGCAGCCGTTAAAGCCGGTGCCATTGATTATCTGTCCAAGCCAGCGGACGCCGATGATGTCGTCAAGGCCCTCATGGCACAAAGCGATCATTTGCCAGACCCCCCTGCCAACCCGATGAGTGCAGACCGGGTACGCTGGGAACATATTCAGCGGGTGTTTGAACTTTGCGGACATAATGTGTCTGAAACCGCGCGCCGCTTAAACATGCACCGGCGCACATTACAGCGCATTTTGGCCAAACGAGCCCCGCGCTAAAGCTTTATTCCTTGACGTCGACAGCGCGCTCCATAACGATGGGGCAAAGGGATCGCGCAACCAGCGTAGAATCCAAACCATGCTCATAGGATTGTCACCTTGGAACATCTCGACGTGCTAATTGTTGGTGCCGGCATTTCAGGCATCAGTGGGGCTTACCACTTAAAAAGCCAATGCCCCGGCAAAAGCTACGCGATTTTCGAAGGTCGATCTGCCATTGGCGGCACGTGGGACCTGTTCCGCTATCCAGGGATCCGGTCTGACTCCGACATGTATACGCTGGGCTTTTCCTTCAAGCCTTGGACGGAAGCCAAAGCGATTGCAGACGGGCCCTCGATCCTAAACTATCTGCATGAAACCGCCGACGAGCATGCGATTAAGTCCAAAATCCGATTGAACCACCGCGTGGTTTCCGCGGCCTGGGATTCTACGAGCGCGCGCTGGACGATTGATTACACCTCTGGCGAAAGCCAAGATAAAGGCCAGCTGACCTGCAGCTTCCTTTATATGTGCACCGGCTATTATAATTATAGCCAAGCCCACCGCCCGGAATTTGTGGGCGAGGAGAGCTTCAAGGGCCAGATCATCCACCCACAATTCTGGCCAGAGAATCTTGATTATCGCGGCAAGAAGGTCGTGATCATTGGCAGTGGTGCCACAGCCGTTACCTTGGTACCTGCCATGTCCGGCCAAGCTGCACACGTCACCATGTTGCAAAGGTCGCCCACTTATGTGGTGTCGCGGCCGGGCGAAGATGCCTTTGCCAATAGCTTGCGCAAAATCTTGCCGAACAAGCTGGCTTATGGCTTGATCCGTTGGCGCAATGTGTTGTTCCAAATGTATTTCTACACCATGGCGCGCAAGCACCCGGCACAAGTTAAAGAACGGTTGTTGGGCCTATTGAAAGAAGAATTGCCTGCCGATTTCGACATGGCCAAGCATTTCACGCCAAGCTACAATCCTTGGGATCAGCGTCTGTGTTTGGTACCCGATGCAGACCTCTTCACGGCCATTAAGGCCGGTAAGGCCAGCGTCGTGACGGATCATATTGAGCGCTTTGACGATGCAGGTATTGTCCTGAAATCTGGTGAGCGCATCGACGCCGATATCATTGTCACAGCAACTGGGCTGCAGCTGCAAGTCTTGAGCGGCGTGCCGTTTCAGGTGGATGGCAAAGCCGTCGATTTCTCCAAAACCTTCTCTTACAAGGGTATGATGTATAGCGGCGTGCCGAACCTCGCCTCTGCATTTGGCTATACCAATGCGTCTTGGACCCTCAAGGCTGATCTAACGGCGGAATATATGTGTCGCCTGATCAAGCATCTCGATGCGACCGGGCAAACGACGTGCCTGCCAGAAAAGGGCAGTGAGGCTTTAGAGCCTGCGCCTTGGCTCGACTTCTCATCCGGTTACGTCACCCGCGCCATGGAGAGCTTCCCGAAGCAAGGCCATGTCGCTCCATGGAAAGTGCATCAAAATTATGCGCTCGATCTGATGGCGTTCCGATTTGGAAAATTGGAAGATGACGTGATGCATTTCTCCAAGCCAAAGGCCGCCTAAGAGGTCTTAGCGGCGTCTGGATGGACAGGGCTGGCCAACACCTGCCATGATTATCGGATGATCGAGCCCTCCGTCGAAGTCCCTCCCCTGCCCGTTATTGTCATCGGTGCAGGCCCTGCCGGTCTATTTGCCGCTGAATTTCTGGCAAAGGCAGGCCACAAGGTGCATGTCTATGACGGCATGGCATCGGTGGGTCGAAAGTTTCTGTTAGCAGGACGCGGTGGCCTGAATCTCACCCACAGCGAAGCACTCGTACAATTCAAGCCGCGCTATGGTGCGTCGCGGGACTGGACGGGGCCGTGGCTAGACGCGTTTCCGCCAGATCACCTTAGAGCTTGGGCTGAAGATCTCGGCCAGCCCCTATTTGTCGGGTCCAGCGGGCGCGTATTCCCCCGAAGCCTCAAGGCATCACCCCTTCTGCGCGCATGGCTTCGGCGACTTCAAGACCTTGGCGTCACCATCACCACCGGCGCGCGCTGGACAGGTTTCTCAGAAACCGGTGCCGCTCAATTTTCCCATCGCGACGGGTCAAGCAGCGAGCGAGTCGGCTCTGCCATCCTGTTAGCTCTCGGAGGCGCGTCTTGGCCGAAGCTCGGCGCAGATGGTGCTTGGACATCTGTTTTAGACCAAGTTGGCGTGGGCATTACCCCGTTGGAAGCATCTAATGTCGGCGTGCACGCAGCATGGACAGAAACTTTGAAGTCGGGGTTTGGTGGTGCAATTTTAAAGAATGTCGAAATTCGTCTCGGTGACGCGTGCGCGCGTGGCGATCTGGTCATCACAGAAACCGGCCTTGAAGGTGGACCTATTTATGCTTTGTCACCTGCCCTTCGCGAGGCCTTAAAGCACGGCACGTGCCAAATCCAGATTGATCTGCGACCCGATATTGAGACAGACGCACTTGCCCATCGGCTCGTGAAAGCCAAAGCCGGTCAGTCGATTTCGACGGCGTTGAAGAGCCATTTGAAGCTGGCACCTCCTGCCATTGCCTTGATGCGTGAGGCTACCGGCAATAAGCTGCCCGTCACCGCTATGGGTCTCGCGCGCTTGATCAAATCACTCCCCATCGAGCTTACAGGTCTTGCTGGACTAGAGCGCGCCATTTCAACGGCTGGCGGGATCAATCAGGATAGTGTCGACGAGCAGCTGATGCTGAGAGCACGCCCGGGGGTCTTTGTTGCTGGCGAAATGCTCAACTGGGATGCCCCAACCGGGGGCTATCTTTTGCAGGCCTGCTTCTCAAGCGCCGTCTTGGCAGCCAAGGGGGTCGACGCTTGGGTCCGAAAGGGCGTGGATCAGAGCTGAACGCCGCCCTGCCATACCTGCACCAGATTGGCATCGCCATCCAATTGCACAAAGTCAGCCCGCGCGCCCACCAACAGCCGACCAACTTGGCCTTCTAGGCCCATGGCCCGCGCCGGGGTATGGCTGGCCATCTGCAACGCCTCGGCCAGTTCAACACCGACCTGGCGCATCATTACGCCAATCGCATCGTGCAGGGATAAGTTCGAGCCGGCTAATACTCCGTCGGGGGTGTAACACGTCAGCCCACGCGCAAAGATCTTCTCGCCCTTCAACTCAAACCAATCTTGGTCTGAGCCCAAAGTTGGCATGGCGTCACTGACCAAAACCGCGCGCTCGGGTCCAAGCAAACGGGCCACAAGAGCCATGTTGGCGACATGAACATGCACCCCATCGGCAATCAGGCCCGAGAAGGAGGTTGTGCTCGATAGGGCCGCTCCAACGACACCCGGAGCACGGCTGGATAGCTGGCTCATCGCATTAAAAATGTGGGTGAAACCCCGAAGCCCTTCGGCCTCTGCTGCGACGATTTGCTCATAACTCGCATCAGTGTGGCCAGCAAAAACGATCGCACCTCGCCGAACCAGTTCTGCAATCGCGCCCTTTGGCGCGGTTTCTGGTGCCAAGGTGATTAAAGTCTTTCCCCGCTTTAAGCGGGTCAAGAGGTCAATCGCTTCTTGGTCGAGGACTTTAAACTTCGAGGCGTCATGCACGCCTTTCCGGCCGGCATTCAGGAAAGGCCCCTCAAGATGAATCCCAAGGATCCCCGGCACCCCGGCCTCAATCGCTGCATCGACGGCCTCAATCGCTTGCGCGATCTTGTCCAAGTCATCCGAGATCAGGGTTGGCAAAAGCGAAGTTGTACCAAACCTAGCATGGGCTCTTGCGATGGTCGCAATGGTTTCCACGCTCGGCGCGTCATTAAACAAAGCCCCACCACCGCCATTGACCTGAATATCAACAAAGCCTGGCGCGAGGGTGTCCCCGTTCAGATCAACGCGATGATAGCCCGCCGGTATGGCCAAGTCGGGCCCAATCGCTTCAATTCTGCCGCCGGACGCCAGCAAGGTCTGACCCTCAACGAGGTTGTCGCCAAGAGCCAAACGACCATTCTGGAAGACGTAAGAAGTCATTGTGTTTCTGTGACTTTATTCAGCCAAGGTGGCGCATCGGGGTTTCGCCCACGTGCGCGGGCTAAGGCCTCTGCACAGGCATAAAAGGAAGAGACTTGGCACAGTGGCGCAACCAGTGGATGAAGCCCCGTCAATGTTGGTAAGTCAATGGCACCAGGAAGCGGCCCGCCCGAAGCAAACACACGGGCTTGGCGGGCTGAGAACTCCTCGCTTAAGGCCGGGAAACTGGCTGCGGCTTCATCCATGGGGGAAATCATGATCACGGGGAAGCCCGCCTCAACAATCGCCATGGGCCCATGGCGAACTTCGGCAGCTGAAAAGGCTTCCGCATGCAGGGCGCTCGTCTCTTTCAGTTTGAGGGCCATCTCATGGGCAATCCCAAAAGTTAGACCTCGACCGATTACAAACAGACTTTTGGCATTCAAAAGCGCATCACCGAGCTTGGACCAATCGTGCGCAAAGGCGTCGCTGATGTGATCACCAGCTTGTTCTAACGCGCTAAGAAGCTCTAGGTCCTCGCTCCACTCAGCGACTAAATGAACAATGGCAGACAGCGAGGCAATGTAGGATTTGGTAGCAGCAACCGCCAGTTCAGGACCAGCGTGGAGCGGCACGAACACATCAGCGGCTTTGGCGGCGGGGGATTCTGCATCATTGACCATCGCTACAACAAAAGCGCCCGCCTCCTTTGCGAAAGCGATGGACGTCAAAATGTCTGGGCTTTTCCCGGACTGCGAGATGACCAGAAACAGTGCGCCATCTAAATCGCTGAGCGGTTTGCCAAAGATCGACGAGGTGGAAGGCGCATGCGAGGCGACCAAGACGCCAAGTCGTGTTTCAATCGCATATTTGCCAAAGCCTGCTGCATGGTCAGACGACCCGCGCGCGCAGGTTAGAACAAGGCGGGGCCTGTTCGCGCGCAAACGCGCGCCTAAGTTTCTCATCAGGACCTTATTCGCTTGAAATTGGCGGCGAACAACCTGACCGGCATCATGTGCCTCAGACCACATCAAGGTGCTGGAATGATTCAAAGGGGCTCTCCTAATGTAGCCTCATGTGACGTGACTCGCCACAGGAGCCCAGCTATCTGCTAGATGGTCTTGATAAAAGTATTTTGAAGTGAGGAGCTATAACCATGGCCTATTGGCTGTTGAAGAGCGAGCCCGATAGTTTCTCATGGGCTGACCAAGTGGCGCGGGGCGACGCGGGTGAACCATGGACTGGCGTGCGCAATCATCAGGCCAAGAACTTTCTAAAACAAATGGCGGTTGGGGACTTGGCCTTCTTTTATCATACCGGCGATGAGAAGCAGATCGTCGGCGTAGTCGAAGTGATCAAGACTGCCTATCCAGACCCAACGGATCCTGCGTGGTTTGCAGTTGATGTTATTGCGCGCGAGCCATTGAAGAGGCCTGTCTCGCTAGCGCGCATCAAGGCCGACCCAGCCTTGTCAGAGCTCGCTTTGGTGAAATCGCCCCGTCTTTCCGTCCAGCCCGTATCAGACGACCATTGGCACCATCTCTTCGGCATGGCCTAATTGGATTTAGCTTTGAATATCCGTCCATAGGCTAGGAAGTTGAAGGTTGACGCCACAATTGTGCCAGCTGCCATTGCAAACAGCAGGGGAAGGCTCGCGAAAGTGGCACCGACAAAAACCAGATAATTGATTAAAAGGCCAATCAGGCTTGCGGCCACATAAGCAACCACTTCCTGTAGACTGGGCCAGCCTGTTGCGGCAAAGGTTGCTTGCCGGTTGAGCACAAAGGTGAAGAGCACCACCACAATCAAAGACAACGCGCGGCTGAGATAGACATCAAGGCCGAGGTGAACCAAAGCCAAGACCAGACCTGCATCCAAGACAAAAGCCAAACCGCCCACCACCACAAACCGGAAGATGCGGGCCGAAGTGGAGGAAGCTGTAAAGAGATCTGATAGCTTCACACCGGACCTTTCTTGCAATTTGGCCGATTAGGGGCCGACGGAGAGTAGCAGCAGCAAAGCCACTGAGACATAAGATTGTATCAGCCCCCGTTCTTCATCGCAGATTCAGGCTTCTGTGTCAGATGGAATTCCCACATGCCAGGTTCTGTTCATAAACCGCAGCGCACTTTATGCAGTTCTGTTGCGACGTAACCTGCGGTGTCCCAAGTCGATGTCTCTTGCTGAATCTTCAAATCCGACTGAACAGCCCCCTAAGACTTCACCAGTCAGGCTTTTATTTCGCCTCGTTCTTGTTGGCGCGATTCTGATTGCGTCCTATCAAATGCTTGGTCCCTATTGGACGCGCGTTTCGACGTGGAACTTGTCAGATAATGACGATGCCATGCGGGTGCTTCAGGTACGAGACTGGTTGGCTGGGCAAGCCTGGTTTGACGTCTCCCAACACCGCTTTACCGAGCATCCTATCAGCAACATCCATTGGTCTCGCATTGCCGACCTACCGCTTGCTTTGACGACATTGATTACCAGTCTGATGTTTGGCCAATCCATGGGTGAAAAGGCTGCAGCCTTCTTGACCCCGATGTGGCTGGGTTTGGTCTATGTGATCATTGCAGCAAAAGCGTCAGTTGCCTTGGGCAGGAAAAAGGCATTCTTGCCCGCGATCTTCCTCATAAGCTGTGCGCCCGCCGTTTTGCCTTATTTCTTGCCCGGGCGGGTTGATCACCATGGACTACAGCTTGTTTTTCTTTCGGCAGCCTTGTGGGGATTGATTGCTGGTGGCGCACGGATGGCCGTTTTGAGCGGGATCGCCATCGCCTTGGGCATTGGCGTTGGCTTAGAAGCGCTACCGTTGCAGATTGTGTTGATCGGCTGGGTCTCGCTGCGCTGGGCCCTGCGCGGGGCAGCCGTACAAGATGAAACGCGCTGGTTTGCTGCTAGTCTCGGCCTAGGCCTAGCCATCTGTTTTGTCGCCACCGTGCCAGAAGCGAAATGGGCCGCCCCGGTTAATGACGCAATTGGCCGGGGCCATGCCGTTTTGGGCTTGGTTGGTGGTCTCCTTTTGGCCGTTGCGACCTTTTTCCCGACCGCACGTCTAAGCCCTAAAGACGGCATTGTTGTGCGCTTTGTCCTGCTGATAATGATTGGTGGCATTGTACTGGCAGGCGTGCGCTACTTCCCAGAAGTCATTGTGCCACCTTATGACCAGATTGACCCGCTGTTGAAGCGTCTCTGGCTGAACAATGTCACCGAAGCCGCACCAATGATGAAGGCGAAGTTGAGCGCGATCCTCGGGGTGACTTTGTTTCCGGTCTTAGCCGGAATTGCCAGTATAATTGCGCTCCTTTGGGCGAAGGACAAAGAGCGGGACTTGTGGATCCTAGCGGCGTTAACGATTTTTGTTTCCGTCGCCTTGGCTGTTTTCTGGCAAGGAAGAGCGGCGGGTCTTGCGACCACAGTTTCTGGGATCATGGCGGCCGCCCTGATTGGCAAACTGATGGAGCAGGTCAACTTCAAAACAGCCCTGATCGCGGCTGTCATTGTCAATCCAATTATCCCAGGCTTTGTTGGGGCCAAGGTTGCCGAATATTTTGAACCCAAAATCAGAAAGTTCTCGACCGGGGGGGGTGCAGGCTGCTTTACCGAACGAGCCTTTAGCGGCTTAAAGGCGCAGTCTCCCGGTCTGGTGGTAGCCCCTATTGATATGGGCTCGCGCATTTTGTTGACGACCCAGCATCGGGTTCTTGCTGTCCCCTATCACCGCAATAACAAGGGCAATTTAGCCTCCTACCGCTTGTTCATGGCCCAGCCAGATGTCGCCAAGACCATGGCGAAGGATCTTGGTGCATCCTATTTGGCGATTTGTACCAAGTCAGCAGAGGTCGCCATTTTGTCGCGCGAAGCGCCCAAAGGCTTAATGGCTGAACTTAGGGATGGACGTGTTCCCGCTTGGCTAATCCCGATTGAAAAGCCGAAAGGCTCAAACGTTCAGGCTTTTAAGGTAAATCTTGACTAATTGGGAATCGGTGGTTGATCCCCCGTCATTGGGCAGGCTCGGCGTCACTTGCAAAGATCCAAGCCCAGAAAATCGTTGATTCTATAGGCATTATTATCCAGCGAGCCATACGTCCTTTCCCGGCTGAGCTGATTTGATTCGGGGTATTGCACACCGCCGCCCGATTGTGTTTGAAGGTATAGACAGATTAGGAGACGCCAGTGTCAAAGCGCCAGAAAGGGCCCCTGCCCTATCCTGCCCCAGGAATTGGTGCCGCCTGGCTGGGAGATAGCCCCGCCTTTGGGTTTGGCGATGGGATGATGAAGTTGGGCGAACAATACCTCACCTGTCATCAGGGTGGTATGCTCGCCATGCAGGCCAGTCCCGACGGTCAATCCATCTGGACAGCAGGTGATGATGGCAGGCTCGTGCAAGTCGACCTTCAGGGTCAAGTTCACGAACGCCTACAGGTGCCGCGCAAATGGCTCGACTCGTTGGCGATCTCCTCAGATGGCAGCTTTGTCGCCGTCGCGGCGGGCCAAACCGTGCATGTCGTTGGCCAAGATGGCACCGCTCAAGAATTGCGGCCACCGAAAGGACCAACAGCCTTAGCCTTCACCCATGACGGACAAGAGCTTGCCGTCACCCATAGCGGGGGCGTGAGCCTGTTTGAACTATCGTCTGGAGATCTAGTCCAAGAAATCCCATGTGCTGGTGGGCCGATCTCTGTGGCCTATGGCGCAGACGACGCTTTTTTGTTTGTCGGCCTGTCAGAACCTGCTTTGGCTGGATGGCGTCTTCAAGACGGTCAAGCCTTTAAAATGGGTGGCTATCCGGCAAAGCCTCGCCACCTTGTCCAGAATAAAACGGGCTCTGTCCTTCTCACCTCTGGCGGGCCTGCCTTACTCGCGTGGCCGGTTGTGGCCGGGAAAGGTCCGATGGGGCAATCCGCTGGCGTATATCGGCCGAGACTTGGTTTGGTGACCTGTGTTGCGGTTCATGATGCGCGGGCTTTGGTTGGATGGTCTGATGGGGGGGTGGACCAAGTTGATCTCTCGTCAGGCAAAACAGGCTTCTTAACAGGCCCTCGCCCTCGTACTGAGCTTCTCGATGATCCTCGCAAAATGCGCCGCTCTATTCTAAGTTTGGCGTTTCACGTGTCGGGCAAACGTTTTGCTTATGTGGGTGAAGATGGTAGCTTTGGCCATCAATGGCTTCAATGAATCGGGTAAGCGCCTTAAATTGGGCTTGGGCACATCTTGATGTGTGCCCAACAGCCCACTTAGAAAGACTCTTAATAGAAGAGTTAAAGAGTTAAGCGTGGTGAAAGTGCGTTTTTCGGTTTTGTCTTCAAGGGCTTGAGGTGAGCCTGTGCGGGCGTTCCCCCGTGGATTAGCGTTCGATACCCCGAAGCCCATGTGGGTGTTCCACCGCCGCTTCGGCGCCCGTTACCCCGACAGAAAGTGGGTGTTCCCCCGTAGGGTTTCGGCCAATATCAGTAGGTGGAACCAATTGTTTCGTTACTTAGATCAGCTCGCGACGAACAATTTCAACGAGGCTTCTCAACAGACATCTCTCGCAGCACAATTCCACCTGTTTCGGTCACAGAAAGGATGGCCCGGATTGGGCAGCTGCTTTCATGACGACTTGCGATCATGATTTGGTGGCCATCTTTTACAAAATCGAGTGGTTCGGATTTATTTGAGAGGATGATGAGGCCGACAGGCTGACTTTCTATGTCGCGTGTTTGAATAAGCGAAAAGCCGATCGTGGCCTTGTTTAGCTTTCCGTGCCCGTTGTCGGGTTCAACGTGCCAAAAGGTCATGGCGTAGTTACCCCGAGCCACAGTTAGCTCTGGCCTAAGATTGGCAAGGTCACCAGCAGACAAGTTTTTCACTGGGACGACTTCAAGCGCGTTTTGGCAATTGGCGTTAGGCGTCGGGGCTATTGTTGTTTGGGACCAAGCGTTTGAGCTCCAGATATTGATGGAGAGCGCGCAGCAGGCAAAAGTCTTCAAGAGTAGTTTGGACATGGTAGTTCCCTAGGCTTCTTATACTCAGCAGACGATGCCTGCTTCCGCCGGTTCCCCGTCTTCTATGTCTACTCGTGACACCCCCAAAGTGGGTGATCCCCCGTCAGGTCACAAAAGCAAATCGCCTTGCTTTTTGGCGATGGTGTCGGCGTACAATTGGTCAAATTCAACGATGGCGTCGGAGATGGCAGTGCGTTCGCCAGCATCTCGTCGGATGAAGTGGGCGGCGGGAGAGCCGTCGGCGGCTTTGACGATGGTCATGCTATATTCTGGCAATTCATCGCGTAGCGCGATCTTGCGCATCATGCGGGCGAACTCTTTGGGTTCGGAATCAGAGCCTGTTTTGTCTTTCAGAACCGAGAAGCGGCAGAGCCAGCCCTTCTTTTGATCGCCCGCATGCTTGCGCGCAATCCGGTAAAGCGCCCTCTCCAGCCCACCGGTTAAGCTGAAATAGTCGGGGTGCATGGTCAGCAATTGCTTTTCCTGCGTCACCCCTTCGTAGATCCAGTTGGACAAAGTGATGCGCAGGGCGCGCGGTTGTTCGGTGATGGGGTCAACCTCAATGTCCCATTCATCAATCCAGGAAAAGCGGCGGTCTCTGCCTCGCTTGGCACGTAGCGATGTGAAGATGGTGGTGGAGGCCAAACGGTCTAAGGCAGCGCGCAGCTCTTGATAGCCCTTGCCGCCGGTGTCACGCTTTATGGCGCGCAGAAGGTCATAGGCGGTGGTGCGTAGCGTGCGCGGCAGATCATTGACGCCCTGCTGCTTCAACCGGTTCAAGGCGCTTGCTGCCCAGATCAATATATCGGCGTCCCAGATCGTGGCCATGCCATAGGCCGGCACGGCTTCAACCTTGACCCAAACTTCGCCATCTGGGCTGCGGTAATCGATGGGCTTCAGGCGTTTGCGCTTTTGAAGCGAGAAGAAGGGCCGCTCCATCGTCTCGCGTTGATCCTTCAACGGGATGTCGTGCACCATCGGGATGAAGAAATCGAACTGAGGATCATCTTTGCGTCGCGCGGACATAGCTGTCTCTCTCTTTCGAACATCGCCCTCTATCTCGCATGCGAGAGGGCAAAAGCGTGTCCCCGGTGACGCACCGCCATGGTGCATGGAATGGAGTGTCCCGATTCGAGGGCCCAACCAAGGTAAGGGGCCCTTTTCGGAGGTATCTAGCTGATCCTATCTGATTCTGCGCAGGCAGAAGATAAATCTGGGGTGCGCTACCACACAGGTGGAGCTGTTGACCCGTCTGCATGTGGACACGTCTTCAGGTCGTCACGGGGTCGTGACTAGGCCACCCTGCCCTATTTTGGGAGTGGGTCTAGCGCTCACCCATCGGGTGCTTGCCATAATGGCGCAGGACGAAATCGAGCCCCTCACCCACCAAGTGTTGCACGGTCACGTCCCGCTCTGCCGCGAGAATACGCAGCGAGCGTGAGAGTTCTGGGCTGAAATAGCCCGCAACCATCACCCGGCCATCGCGAGCTTTGGCCTTTTGAGGCACTGGCATCGCAAAATTGGGAGGCGCGAAGACCGGCGCGGCTGCCATGGGTTCGGCTATCGCGACTGGGGCTGGCGCAAACTGCGGCTCAGCAACTTGTTGGCTATCCTGATTGGCCGGAGCCGTCATTTGGTACGGGCTTGTATTGGGTTGTGCAGCTACGGCGGCGAGACGCGCTGCGAGGCTTGGTGCTTTGGCCATCTATGTCCCCTTCCCTCTCGTTAGAATTTGATGATTAAGCCGCTTGGGCGACGGTTTGCGTTTTGGTGAGGCGGCCCATCATCCAGTCAAAGACCGCATCGACTTCGCTGGCGGCCTTACATCCTGGCTCATATTCACTGGCGGTATGGCCATCGACCACGGCGTGACGGAAAGCGGCGCGTTCGGTCAGGCAGACCGGGGCCAGTGGCATACCAATGCCGCGGACAACAGCCGCAGCATCTTCCACGAGGCTAGCGGCCCGAGGTGGGACCGCATTGAAAATCGTATATGCGGGTTTTTGAGCGATGCGCATCAATTCCCCGGTGGTCTTTATGGCATGGAGGTCAAAGGCGCTGACCCGTGTCGGCACCAAAACTAGATCAGCAGCGCGTGCGGCTGAGACGGCTGCTGCGTCTGCGGCTGGTGGGCTGTCTAGGATGCAGAGATCGACGCCGGCTTGTGCGGCTTCCTGCAACGTTGCCTCAAGGCGGGTGTAAGGCGTGGCCACGACGGCTGGATTGTCCCCTCCCCGCCAATCGCCCCACTGGGCGGCTGTGGCTTGAGGGTCGAGGTCGATCAAGGCGACTGACATACCCTTGCGGGCACCTGCAACGGCGAGGTGAACCGATAAAGTGGTCTTTCCTGCCCCACCTTTCTGGCTGACTATGGCTACTACATGCATCTTTCTACCTCCTCGTGTCCACATGCTGCCATGTGGTAAGTCCGGCGCGTCGTCATCTGGGGGCGCCCACATTTGGAGGGCCCCACAAGTGGGCATGAGAGACATGGCGAGGTGTCGCCCTGTCCGAAGCTGGACTTGTTGAAGAGTCGCCGCCTCCCCGTGTCCACATGTTGAAATCCTAGGCTCTAAACCTTAACGATTCCTTATCGACCATCTGAAAATTCGCCTCAGAGGCGATTGTAGAGGCGGGACGGTTGTCCGGCCGTCTTTGAGCAGAGAGGGGCTTGCTTGTCGATTTCTGGGTCGAGGAGGGGCAGGTGAGGGGGCCAGACGCAATGTAAAGCCGCGATGGCGCGCGCCGCGGCGCAAATTGGTCCAGTGTTGTCCAATTTCTAGCCTGAAGCGGCCAGTTTATCGGGTTGTGGGCGTGTCCACATGACGACGCTTCCCCGTGCTGAGATGTGGACTTGTCAACGTTTCATTGTATCCGACTGAGGACAAGGGGAGACGTGGGCACGTGTACAGGTCGCCCTTGTTGATTTGTCCACACGCAGACATGCCTCCTGTGAGGACGTGTCGACGTAAAAAAGGAGCTGGACGGGGAGGCGCAGAGCGTAATTCTGCCGTCAAGGGCTCGCGCACGGACAATTGGTGGTCAAGCTGATGGCGAGGCACCACTCAGGAAGGGCTCAAGCAGCATCCACAAATCATCGGGGGATCACACACAGCCCGGCAAGGCCGCTCACCCTGCGCATACTAGCAAAAAGCTGGTTCAGAAGGGGCTTTATACTTTTCGCAGCAGGCATAAAGAGCCAGCGCCATGGTCTGCGCATCGGCATGGCGAGCCATCGCCCAAACAGGACCCGCTTGCTTCCAATCTGGCTCGCCATTTCCCGCTTGGCACCAAATCCAAGCCACGGCGTCATGGATCAGATCATCGAGAATAATGTCCTGATCAACCCGATAGTCCGGATCACGCTCGTGCCGGTTAGCCAAGACATTCAACGCTTCAAGGCAGAAGGTGCGATAGGCGGGGTCGGGGATTGTCTCCAGACGAACCTCAATCTCGAGGGCGAAATCCTTCTCCCAAGCGGTGAGGTCGGACCTGGCAACAGCGGCATCTAGGCGATTGTTGGCCCCAAACACGATGCCAGGGCACACGTGGAGTAGGGACCACAGCCGCGCGAAGAAGTCACTGCCGACACGGGTCAAAACGCCCAAACGTACCCGCCATTGTTCCCAGTCGCCGCCAATTGCCTGCGCAGAAGGGGTCAAGGCGAAAGTCGGGGCAGGGGAGACCACCGCCCGCACAGAGGGTGTCTCGAGCAAGATCGCCTTCACGCGGTCAAACAGGACGCTGGGCGGTTCTGCCACCAGATTCTCCATCCCGCCGATTTCTTCTTGACCCAAGCGATCGACAATCTCTGCTAGCCTAATGGTCCGCATGCCGCGCACCGCATTGGAGTCTGACTTACTAAACAGACCCAATGCCTGCAGTACCTCTTGAGCGATGACTGCATGTAATTTCGAATGAAGACCCTCTTCAATCATGGTCACCAGCTCCCCCTCAGGAACCGGACGTGTGATGACGCGACCCTCGCCAAGGCCTAAGCGTCTTAGGCGCACCACAATGTCCTTGGCGGAATCCTGCAAGCGCGGATCGGTACGGTTCAGCCACGCGGCCCCCCGTCGCGCTGTTGCCCAATCCCCGGCTCTCCCAGCCGCTTCATAAGTCCGCTCAACTTCTGTCGGGTCCCCTGAAGCGATCGCATCATCGAGACCTCGACCAAATCCATTTTTCTGGGGTTCTGGCAAACCTTGGTTGTCATCCGCGCGCAATTCCGGTGGCAGAAGAGAGCCAATTGACTGTGATTTGGCTTGGGCGCGCAGGGCTTCCTCAATCCGAACCAGCTTGGTGCGCGCAAAATCGACCTGACCCCGCTGAACTTCGTGGAGGAGATCGATCAGGCGCTCGACCCCAGTGCCTTGCATGGCGGTTGCATCGACACATAGGATGAAGACCGGATTGTCCTGCCCGCGCCAATGCCGGGCGACATAACGTAGATCGCCCCGTAAACGGCGCGCCCGAGCTGCGGCATCATAGCGAATATGGTGGTCGTGGGCCTCTAGCAAGGTCGCAGAGAACAATACGTGTTGGCCTTCCGCTTCATAGACATAGGCATTTGCAAGTGGCCCAAGACGCTTTTCAGGGCGCCCGGTTAGACCCAAATGCTGATTCCTGCCGATCTGGGTCCAAACACTGACCAAGTCTCCTGCCGGGCGAATGATCACCTCCGAACCAAGCTCTGACATTTGATCTGAGATCAGGCCAAGTCCTTGGAGCTTGGCAGCGGTTTCTGCATCTTCTGCGACAATGACAAAAGCGACCTCTGGCTGATGGGTGCGGTTCAGATGATGGCGACGGCCCAGCGGATCAATGTCTTCGGGCGCTAGCAGGCCTTCTTGTAACATCGCCCCCAGCGCCCAGAGTGATTGTGCCCAAAGAAGTGGCAGATTGGCGTTGGCAACCCGGTCCTGACTACCTGGAGCAGCGGCTTCGGCTTCAACGGCATCGGCTTCCACGTAATAAAGCTCTGGCAAAAGTGGCAGGCCATCGCGCATTTGAAACAGCGGCTCCAGCCGATCGGCCCAAGCGCCCGCCCCCCGCTTATCCCCGGTCATCTCTGCATCAACGAGAAGGTAGGTAAAGAAGAGTGGCCATTCGGACTCGATATTGGCAAATTTTGAGAGCTCACCGGCATGATAGTGCAAGCGATGCTCATCTTCCACGGTCGTTTGGTGGCCATCGCGCAAGAAACGCTTGCAGCCATACCTGCCGGCAAGGCGATCCAAGATCCGACTGCGTGTATGGGCGATCATCACCTTGTCGTCGACGGCAAAAGCTGGCCAGCCAACAACGGCTAGAAGTGCCGCATCGGTTTCCTTCGAGGCAGATTCTCCTGGCAGCAGGACTTGCAAAGTCTCCCGTGCACGCGCGATGTCGTCAGCTGGCACGCGGATCGGTCCACGAGCGCTACAGCCAAATTCGAGGCCGTCTAAGGCCTCCAGTGCCGCTTTGGCGATTCCGACGGAGCTGGCGTTGATCTCAACCACGCCGTCATTGGATTTGCGACCGCGTTCCCAAATACCGTAATCGGCAATTCGGTAGGCCGGCCCAATATAATGCACGAGGTTTTGGACAAAATCGACTTCATCGGCGGTTTCAACCACTTTGAGGCCACCGGCGGTCATTTGCGCTAGGAACAACAAGAAGAGCGACGTGGCATCAATTTGCAAATGACCCCAATGGGCGTCGCCGACCACGGGCTTACCGCTCGCCGCATCATATTTGGCGTGCAGGCCATCGAGCGGGTCTTGGGTATATTTGAACTTTTCCACCTTGTCGGCCTGACCCATCATGGCCGACAAGAGGCCGCGCATCAGCCGGACGACACTGGCCTCTAAATGGGCAGCGCGCTCTGACTTGGGATCTAAACGCTTATAGGCACAAGCAAGGCCCCATGCGCCAAGAATGGAATAGACATTGTCGCGCACCCACGCATGCGCATAGTCCCCGTGGACAGTTTTGGCCGTACTGGCAGGCAAAAGCCCAGCCTCAGCGCTCAATCGCTTGAGAAAGATCGCGTCAATATGGTCATACCAATGACCAAGACGCGCTTCCAAATTCGGGGTCAGTGCGTTCATGTGGGTCAGCGTCCGTATTCTTTCGCGAGATCAAACAGCTTCTTACGGGCCGCCGGCGTAAAGTCGGCCGCCTCAAATCGCCAGTTCCAATTATCTTCAATCGTGCCGGGCGTATTCATGCGGCCGTTGCCGTCTAGGCCAAACACATCCTGTAACGCGATAATGGCGAGGTTGGATCCCGATTGCATAGCCAGTTCAATGAACCGCCAGTGAAGGTCAGTGCCGTCCCCGCCGAGGAGTTCTAGGGCAGCGGCGGCTTCCCGGGGCGCATCATTGGCCCGCTCTGCCGCCTCCCGACCATCATTCTTGAACCAACCAATCACCGTATTATTGTCATGCGTACTGGGATAGCAAACGGTCGCAGCGGGATAGTGGTACGGGTGGCTTTCATTGTGCGGGGGGCCATCACCAAATTCAAACTCAAGGATTTTGAGGCCGGGGAAGGCAAACTTGTCGCGCAGGGTGGTAACGTCTTCGGTAATATGCCCCAAATCCTCCGCGATGACCTTCAAGTCGGGCAGGGCTGTCATAATGGACGTGAACAGGGCATCGCCCGGAACATCGACCCATTGACCGTTAATCGCTGTGGTCTCGCCAGCCGGGGTTTCCCAGCATGATGCAAAGCCACGGAAATGGTCGATGCGCACCGCATCAGCAAAATCGAGCAAGCGACGCATGCGCGCAACCCACCAAGAAAAGCCATCTTCGGCCATCTTATCCCATTCATAAATGGGATTGCCCCAAAGCTGACCCGTCGAACTGAAATAGTCTGGCGGAACGCCCGCACCGACGCGGGTATTAAAATCTGCATCCAGTTTAAACAAATCGGGACGCGCCCAAACGTCGGCAGAATCATGGGCGACGAAGATCGCCATGTCGCCAATGATCATGATCCCCTTCGAGGCGGCATGAGCGCGCAAGCGCTGCCAGCGAAGATCAAACAGGAATTGCAGGGCCTCAATTGCCGCAATCTCAGAGGCGAGCAACTTGCGTGCTTCTGCTAAAGCCTTAGGCTCTCTCCGGCGCAGCTCATCAGGCCAATGCATCCAACCTTGGCGCTGACGCGAAACCGAAATGGCTTCAAATAACGCATAATCATCCAGCCATGCTGCACCATGCTTGGCCTTAAATGCCTGTAAGCCGCTGGCCAAAGGATGGTCGGCTTGGGCTACCAAGCGACCGCCCGCTAAGGCCAAGACCTTCAAACGGGCAGGGACGGTGACGTCATAATCAACTTTGATTTGCGGTAGGGCTTTAAGATGTGCGACTTCGTCGACGGACAAGAGCTTGGCTTCAACCAAGCCGTCGATGTCAATCAGAAGCGGATTGGCAGCAAAGGTTGTCGTAGCCGAATAAGGGCTTGCATTGTTGCCGGTCGCATTAATCGGCAGGATTTGCCACAGCTTTTGTCCAGACTCCGCCAAAGCATCGATGAAGGCCATCGCGTGATCGCCGATTTCACCAATCCCATAGGGGCCAGGCAGGCTGGTTGGATGGAGCAAAATGCCACTAATGCGATCAAAAGCCATGTCCGGTCTTTCCAATTGTTCTAGAGGTGTCACGCGAAAACACGATAAGTGTTCGTGTTGGAAGTCGAATTGTTTGGCCACCCGCGGCCACTTGATCCTGGGTTGGACGAATAGGGTCGGCAGTCGTCAATGCCATCCGCCAAACACCTGTCCCAGTGGGTGGCAAGATAAAGGCTGCATCCTCAAGGCTTGCGTTAAACAGGATTAGCCAGCCACGTGGCTCATACACTGCGGCAAAGCATTGGGTTTTGTGATCCATCCAGTCCTTATGGGTCATAAGATTGCCCCATACGCTCCACCACGCAATCGTCGGCTCGCGCTCACCTGGACCATTGGGATGGCCTTCGGGGAAGCTTGCGAACATCTCTTTGCGCAGCATGATCAGCTGCTTGGTAAAGGCCAAACGTTGTGCGCCAAGGCGTGAGCTGGGCAGACGCCAATCCAGCCAGCTGATGGCATTGTCTTGCGCAAAAGCATTGTTGTTGCCGCCTTGCGTACGGCCCATTTCATCGCCTGCCAACAACATAGGCGTACCGAAGCTTAAAAAGACGCTGGCCAGCATATTGCGGGCTTGACGTTCGCGGAGCTCTTCAATCTCGCGGTCAGCTGTTTCGCCTTCGACACCATAATTGGACGAGAAGTCATGATCACCGCCATCGCGATTATTCTCGCCATTGGCGTGATTGTGCTTATGCGCATAACGCGTGAGGTCTAAAAGCGGAAATCCGTCATGGCACGCGACGAAATTGACGCTAGACTCAACCGGCTTGCCCTTATTGCGAAATAAGTCTGGGGAACCCGCTAAGGCTTTGGCGAAGTTGCGTGCCATATCCTGATCGCCACGCCAAAACTGCCGGATTGAATCGCGAGCTTGGCCGTTCCAATCAGCCCACTCAGGTGGAAAGTCACCGACATAATAGCCGCCGGCGGCGTCCCAAGCCTCAGCAACGAGTTTGACGTCTTGGAGACGCGAGTCTTGCCGGACCGCTTCAAAGAAGGGAGCCTCCCGGCTGAACCGGCCCGCCTCATCCAAGCCAAGTGAAGGGGCAATATCAAAGCGGAAGCCGTCGAGGCCATAGCATTGCACCCAATGGGCCAAAGACTCCATGATCAGGTCGCGGACTTGGGGGTGTGCGGCATTGAGCGTCGCGCCACAGCCACTGATATCGGCATAGCGGCTTAAGTCCTGCGGATTTAGGCGGTAGTAAGAAGCATTGTCGATGCCGCGAAACGACAGTGTGGGGCCATGCCGATTGCCTTCACACGTGTGGTTATAGACCACATCCATCCACACATCGAGATTGCGCGCATGGGCGTTTTGAACAAAGGCGCGCATTTCGGCGATTGGATCGCCTAGCGCGTAATCTTGGTGCGGCACAAAATAACTCAGGGTGTTGTAGCCCCAAAAATTTCTCAAGCCTTGATCAACCAAGAACCGGTCGTGGATGAATTGATGAACGGGCAACAGCTCAATCGTTGTGATCCCAAGCGCACATAAATAGTCGAGAGCCGCTTGACTGCCGAGACCCGCAAAAGTGCCGCGCTCTTTGTCCGAGAGGCTCGGCAGTTGCATGGTAAAGCCTTTAGCGTGCAACTCGTAAACCAGAGTCTCGCGCCAAGGCCTCGCGCCATGACGGGGCAGGGGGGTCAGTGCGGCAGGGTCCACGACCATAGCTTTTAAACAAGTCGCAGCATTGTCGCGATGATCGGGCATGCCATCGGGATCATGGCTCTCGTAAAAATAGCCAAAATGTTCTGGTCCCCAGCGGAATTGCCCTGCAACGGCTTTTGCATAGGGATCGAGCAACAGCTTATGGGGATTGAACAAATGGCCTTGATCAGGCCGGTAAGGGCCATGGACGCGGTAGCCGTACACGGTACCCGCTCCAAGCTTAGGCGCAAATCCATGCCAGATGTCGCCTTTGCGAGCCGGAAGGTCGGCGCGCGCAATCTCGTGTTTTCCGTCGCTTGAAAACAAGACCAGCTCAACCCGCACGCCATGGGCACTAAACAGCGCGAAGTTCACGCCACCCTCACCGAGCGTCGCGCCCAATTGATTTGGGTTGCCGGGTTCCAGTCGCAGCACCATTGCGTTGCCGTTTCCTATGCCGGAACGAGATAAAGGCCAGCAAGTGGTGGCAGGGTCAGGACGATGGAGGCCGGTTGACCATTGAAGGGCACTGCTTCGGCCTCGACTTGGTTAGGACCGTCAAAATTGGACCCGTCATAGGCGGAGGAGTCTGTGTTCAGAATCACCTTCCAAGCCCCGCCATGAGGCACGCCCACCCGATACTCAACACGCGGTACCGGTGTCATATTGATGAGAGCGAGAATTTTCTCTGAGCGATCATGATTCCAGCGCAAGAAGGCAAAAACCGAAACATCGGCGGCGTCTGCTTGCACCCATTCAAAGCCTGATGGGTCACAATCGCGCTGGTGCAGGGCAGGGGTGGACCGATAGAGATTGTTCAAGTCCCGGACCAGTGACTGAATGCCCTTGTGGCTTGGCTGATCTAACAAGTGCCAATCAAGGCTGCCCTCATGATTCCACTCAGCGACTTGGCCAAATTCCGCGCCCATAAACAACAGCTTCTTTCCGGGATGGGCCCACATCAACGCATAATAGGCGCGTAAGTTCGCGTAACGCTGCCAATCATCCCCGGGCATGCGCGAGAAGATAGAACCTTTGCCGTGAACGACTTCATCATGGCTGAGTGCCAGCATGAAGTTCTCAGACCATGCATAGGCAAGCCCAAAGGTAATCTCACCATGGTGCCAAGCGCGGTGGATGGGGTCGCGGCTCATATATTGAAGCGTGTCATGCATCCAGCCAAGGTTCCATTTGAACCCAAAGCCAAGCCCACCGTCATAGGTTGGCTTACAGACACCAGCCCAGGCGGTGGATTCTTCGGCCACCATCATGATGCCATCGGCTTCGCCATAGCACATCTCATTGAGACGACGCATAAATTGGACGGCTTCTAAATTGATATTGCCGCCGTAAATATTGGGGATCCATTCGCCATCGGCACGGGAATAGTCGAGGTAAAGCATCGAGCTGACCGCATCGACGCGTAGACCGTCAATCTTGAAGCGGTCGAGCCAAAACAGGGCCGATGAGACAAGAAAATTGACAACTTCGGGCTTGGTGAAGTCATAAATATTGGTCTTCCAATCGGGATGGAAACCAAGGCGCGGATCGGCATGTTCATAGAGCGCCGTACCATCAAATCGGTTCAGGCCATGGCCGTCAATCGGGAAGTGGGCCGGAACAAAATCGCACAGGACGCCAATTTCAGCTGCGTGCAAACGGGCGACAAGGTCACGAAACTCGTTCGCGGTGCCGAAACGGCTGGTGGCGGCAAACAGCCCAACTGGCTGATAGCCCCAAGATCCGTCAAAAGGATATTCGCTCAGGGGCATGAATTGGACATGGGTGAAGCCCATGTCGCGAACATAAGGGATCAACCAATCGCCGAGCTCTGCATAAGTAAGCGGGCGATTGCCTTCTTCAGGCTTGCGCCGGAAAGAGCCCGCATGAACTTCATAGACCGAGATGGCCGCATCGAGGCCATGGCGACTATGACGTGTTCTCAGCCAATCTTGGTCTGTGTCCACGCTTTTAGGCGGGTCTACCAAGCGGCTGGCGTTGGCGGGGCGAAGCTCTGCCGCGTGTCCAAATGGGTCCGACTTCAAAGGCTGAAGATCGCCGTTTGCGCCGATGATCTCGTATTTATAGATGTCATTGGCAGAAAGGCCGGGGATGAAAATCTCCCAAATGCCAGCATCATGGAGCTTGCGCATGATGTGGCGACGTCCATCCCAATTATTGAACGGTCCAACCACTGACACCCGCTGGGCCGCAGGGGCCCAGACGGCAAAGGCAAAGCCTTCGACATGATCTAGGGTGACCCGACGTGCGCCCAGACATTCCCAAGCCCGCCACAATTGACCTTGGCGAAAGCGCAAAATTTCTTTCGTGCTTAAAACGCCTGCGAACCGATAGGGGTCCTCAAGGCGGACGACTTCGCCATCCCAGTTCGCCAGATAATGATACGAAAGTGGCTGCTTCTTGGGTTGGGCTATTTGGGCCACAAACAGCCCGTCTGGATGCACTTTGGTCATGCTGATTGAGAGCTTTTGACCCTCACAAATCAAGGTGACCTCATCGGCTGCCGGCAGAAAGCAGCGCACCAAAATCTCGCGTGTCCCATCATCAACATGCGGGCCCAAGAAGGCGAATGGGTTCGCGTGAGTTCCCTCTATCAAGGCCAACACGTCGTTCTGATCCGCCAGCGCAGGACCCAAAGCCGCTGCGCCGTTTGAAGGTGCCCTTTGTGCCTTTGCCCGGGTCGTCTTTGGGGCCATTAGCGCGCATCCTCATAAAAAGTCGTGTCGTCCAAGCTGGCCTTTTGCGCGCTCTGCCGGTCCCGACGTCGTGCGTCAGCATAGGCATTTTCGCGCTGCGACTGCAGCATTTCGGAATCTGCTTGCGAAAAATGTCCGCTTTTGGAAAGCCGCGCCTCGATCCCAAGACGGATGGCCTCAATGACTGCCGCATAGGCTAGGAAGTCGCTCAAGCCGATATCAAATTGGCCAAGAGCAATGGTAGCAGGCAAGCCCGCATGGCCGATCAGAGCAACCCGCCCACCTTGTGCGCAAATATCTTTAAGGCTTTGCTCTACCTCTGGGATCCGCTCGCTCGACTTCAGTGCAATCACTAAAACGCTGTCGCGCCGCCCACTAATGTCTGCTGTGGTTTGATCGCACACTTCTAGCCCACAGCTGCGCAACGCGCCCACCAGCGTGTCCGCAAACAAGGTTTCTGCGCCAGAATGGAGCACGATGATTCGCCCGCTGCCGGCGCAAATCTCCAAAAGCGTATCAATCTCATCAAGGGCTAGGCCAGCACCCTTTTGTCCAAGTGTCTTTGTGACCTGCTCAAAGAGCGCCTGTCCAAGGCCACTAGGGCCCTTCACATGCGGGTTCTGCCGGCTCATGGACAAGGTGCGACGCTCCAAATCGCGTGCGAGGCTGAGCTTGAAATCCATAAAGCCCATGCAACCAATCGCCTTACAAAAGCGCATAATCGTAGGCTCCGAGACATCGGCGCGCTCTGCCAGATCGGCGATCGACATTTCAACCACCACCGTGGGGCGGCCCAGAACAAAGCGGGCTACACGCTGCTCAGACGGGCGTAGTTCGGCAAGATGAGAATCGATCTGACTGATGATCATCGCTTTTTTCCCTCCCGCCCTTTGGTTGCTGACTTGATTTATACGAATATTCTGCGCCCAATGCCAGCCTTGAACGCGTGTTGCGCAGGTTTTGTAGTTTTGCTACATCAAATGTGCAATACCAAAATCAAAGAACGGCAGGGCGACCCTACACAGGGCGGAAACTGCAGTCGGGGAGAGAAAAAGACCTAGTCGGGTGTTTATCTTGGCTTGAGACCGATATTTGCCTTAACGGCAATGGCTTGTCGGTTCGATAAATGGGTCCTCCGCGACTGAAATTTTCCTGCGTCCGCCACTAAAGCATGGGCAGGACAGCGGCATGGCAGGCATCACTTTTGAAACCGTCGCAAAGCGATATGGCGAAACGGATGTCATCAGAAACCTTTCTCTCGACATCAAAGACGGTGAGTTCATGGTTCTGGTTGGGCCATCGGGATGTGGCAAGTCGACCGCCCTGCGGATGATTGCGGGCCTCGAATCGGTCTCAGCGGGCCAATTAAAAATTGCAGATCGGGTGGTCAATGATTTGAAGCCCAAAGACCGCGATGTCGCCATGGTGTTTCAATCCTATGCGCTTTATCCACATATGACGGTTCGCCAGAACGTCGCCTTTGGTCTTGAAGTGCGCAAAATGCCCAAGGCCGAAATTGAAAAGCGCGTTCAAGAAGCTTCGGCCATTTTGGGCCTCGACCCGTATCTGGACCGCAAGCCAAAGGCGCTGTCAGGTGGTCAGCGGCAACGTGTGGCGTTGGGCCGTGCCATTGTTCGCGACCCTTCAGTCTTTTTGTTCGACGAACCCTTATCAAATCTCGACGCTAAGTTGCGGACGGGCATGCGGGCAGAGATTTCGCGTCTGCAGAAGCGCCTAGGCACCACCGCCGTATACGTGACCCACGACCAAACCGAAGCGATGACCATGGGCGATCGGATTGCGGTCTTGGCACCATTGGCAGAGGCAGGCGACAGCAATCTGATGCAAGTCGGCACGCCTCTGGAACTTTATCATCGACCCAGCAGTGTTTTTGTGGCCCGCTTCATTGGTGCGCCCAGCATGTCGATTTTGACGACCCATTTGGCAGGGCGCGCGATTTCCCATGCAGCCTCGCCTGGTTTCGCAATGCCAGAGCGTTGGGAGCCATCCAGCCAAGTCCTTGACAGCGTCCTGCTCGGCTTCCGGCCAGAGGACGTCCGTCTGGTCGGCCAAAATAGCTTTGTGGAGGCCGCCCATTTCAAGGGTCGGGTGGAAATGGTCGAAACCTTAGGGCACGAGGTCCTAACCCATCTCGACGTTGACGGTGCCACCTTAATCGCGAAGAGCCATGGCGAAGCGCCCATCCCGAAACTGGGCGAAATGGTCGAAGTTCAGGCTGATTTGAGCAAGGCTCACTTCTTTGATGTGTCGACAAACTTGCGCCTGACCGAGAAGGTTTAAGCGATGGCCTCACACGCAAGTCACGGGGGATCACCCACCAAACGAACATTTCTTGCGGCCTCGCTGGGTCTGTCAGGCGCAGCGCTGCTGGCGGCTTGCGGTAAATCCGCAGATAGTAAGCGCTCTGCATTGGTAGTTTGGCATTCGTATCGCGGGCGCGAGAAAGCGGCCCTTGAGGAAGTTGCGGCACTTTATTCAGCCCAAGTTGCGGGCAAGGCGCGCCCTGTCCGCTGTGTCGGTGTGCCCAATGATGCCTTTGCCGACAAGCTTTCCGCAGCGGTGCCCCGCGGGAAGGGACCAGACTTGTTTATCTTCCCCCATGACCGCTTGGGCGGTTGGGTCGAAAGCGGCAAAACTGTTGCACCCATCGATTTCTTCTTGAACGAGGAAGATCGTCAGAGCTTTTTGCCAGGCATGTTAGATGCCACCACCTATAAGGGCGTCACCTATGCCTTGCCGTTGAATTTTAAATCGGCGGCATTGATCTATAATAAGAAGATGGTGCCCAATCCGCCGCGCACCACCAAAGAGCTAGTCGAGATTGCCACAAGATTGACCGATAAAAGTCGCGGTCGATTTGGCTTTGCCTACGCCTATGACGATTATTTCTTCCATGCAGGCATTGGCAATGGCTTTGGCGGCGGTGCCTTCAATGCGGCGGGCGATCTGATCCTAAATGATCCTGCCAATGTCGCGGCCTCTGATCTGGTACGCAAATGGCGATCTGAACTCAATCTCTTACCAGATGATCCCGCCAACTCTCTGGTAACGGCCTTGTTCAATGAAGAGCGCGCTGCGATGGTCATGAGTGGGCCGTGGTTTCTGGGCGAGGCTTCCAAGTCGATTGATTTGGGTATTGCGGTTCTGCCGATGATCTCGGAGGCCGGTGATAAGCCAATGCGGCCTTGGATGACGATTGAGGCCATTTATCTGGCGGCTGGTACGCCAGACGAACATGAGGCTTGGCAATTTGCCAAGTTTCTCGCCGGGCCACAGGCCTCGGCCATCATGGCACAGAAGGGTGGGCAATTGCCGGCTTCGCAAGCGGCTTATAGCGTCCCGGCCATTGCCAACGACCCCATCATTTCCGCCTTTAAGGCCCAAGGTGCTTTGGCCGTTCCCATGCCTAATCTGCCTGAGATGACGCTGGTTTGGTCACCCGCTGATAAAGCGATGAAGCGGTTCACCAAAATGGAAACAACCTCCCAATCGGCCTGGAATGATTGTCAGACAGAGGTTCAGGCGGCCATCGATGCCTTGCGGGCCTCCCAAGCTGGGGGGCGGGCATGAGACGTAATCTAAGCGCTGTCTTCTTTGCCCTGTTGGTCGTTATATCCGGGGCTTTATTCTTTCTCCAACAAGCCGCCCAACATCGCGATCAAGCCGCGGCGGGCGCTATTGCGCTGGCCACCGCTTCTGATTTGGCCAACCTTGGCTCAAAAGGCCTAGAAGCGGGCTTGAGCGAGCAAGTCGTCGGCACCATGATGGCAGATGTGCTCAAGCGCTCTGGCCGGGAGGGGGACCGTTTTCGCCTTGTCCTGCGAAACGCGAAGCAATTATCTGCCAGCAATTGGCCGGGCGACGCCGCGCCACGCCTTTTGGAAATCAGTGAAAAGCCTCTGTTCGATTTGATTCTGGGCTTACCTGTGGCTGGGGCGAAGCTTGACCCCACCGCCGAAGGGGCCCGTGCGGCCGCACCGCTGGTCGTAGCTGAACAACGCGTTGGCATGGTCGAGATTATCCATACGTCGCAAGTCGCTGGCCCACCTCTGATCTCCCTGCTTCAGTGGGGAGCGATTGGTTTGGGTGTGTTGGTCATCGTGGGTCTGGCCCTTGTCCAACCAAAAATGGGTGCTTGGGCCGGTGTGGTTCTGCCCATTGGTGTAGCCTTCGTCGTTGGGCACTTGACCGGGGCTAACTTGGCCAGCACGGCACAAGTGCTTCTCGATAATCTCAACACGACCGCGCGCGCTGTGGATGAAGCTATGCGGGCGGTGGCTGTTTCCAACGGTCTTGCGCTTACGGGTGATGCCGCTCGCCTCGACACAGCATTTGTTGCCGGTGCGGTAGATGGGGCGGCGCTAAACACATCGCTCCTTTTTCTAGGTGGACTTGGTGCCATCATTGGGGCCTTTATTAGCTTTGGCGCAGCCTCTTCCACCTGGCGTGCGCTGAAAGAAAACCCCACTGCCTATGTTTATGTCGCGCCAGCCTTGATTGGTATGTTAGCGCTGGCCTTCTTCCCCTTCCTCTATGGTTTTGTTCTGTCTTTCACAGACACGACTTTATTGAACCAAGGGGCTAGCTGGAGTGATCGCTGGGTGGGGCTAGCCAATTATGCGAGCATTCTGGGCGACTTTAACTTTGGCGGGGCGGGTGCCGCGGTTAACTATCAGAACTTTTATTGGACCCTTGGTGTCACCATTGTTTGGACCGTTTCAAACGTTGTCCTTGGGGTGGCAATTGGCCTCGGGATGGCGTTGTTGCTCAACATCAAGGGGCTACGCGGCGTTGCGATTTATCGCACGCTTTTGATCCTGCCTTGGGCCATTCCAAACTATATCACGGCCTTAACGTGGAAGGGGATGTTCCACCCGCAGTTTGGCGCAATCAATCAAGCCATCCAAGCTTTTGGCGGGCAACCCGTGCAGTGGTTTGATGCTGTGGGGCCCAGCTTCGTCACAGGCCTTGCCACCAATGTGTGGCTGTCCTTCCCCTTCATGATGGTGGTGGCGCTTGGCGCGCTACAAGCTGTCGATGAAGATATGTATGAGGCGGCCCGCATTGATGGGGCTTCGCCTTGGCAGCAATTCTGGTTGATCACCTTGCCAAGCCTGCGGCCCGCCCTTTTGCCAGCCATTATCGTCTCGGTGGTTTGGACGTTTAACATGTTCAATGTGATTTATCTGGTCAGCGCCGGCCAACCTTCTGGGGCCAATGAGATCCTCGTGACACGCGCTTACCGGATCGCGTTTGAAGAATATCGTTACGGCTATGCCGCAGCTTATTCGGTCGTGATTTTCCTGATCTTGCTGATTTATGGCGTGTTCCAGATCCGCGCGACTTCCGCCACGGAGGCCAATAACAAATGACGTCATCCGATCAAAAGCGCGCGCCCCTTTGGCTACATCCTATTTTGATACTCATCACGCTGTTTGCACTCTATCCGGTTTTCTGGGTCTTGGCGTTGGCGTTCTCAGGCACCCAGAATATTGGGTTGGCGGACTTGCCAGCCAATCCTGGCTTTTGGGATCGTATGCGGGCGGCAACGCCGGTCCCGGCCCAATGGTCAATGGAAAACTTCGTCGGCGTCTTGCGCGATCAGCCCTTCCTTCAATGGATGCTGAACAGCTTGTTGGTTGCGGCTCTGACCACCGTGTTTGGCGTCGCCTTGGCTTGTTCGGCCGGCTATGCCTTCTCGCGCTTTCGCTTCAAGGGTCGCGAAACGGGCATGACCTTATTCCTCGTCACCCAAATGTTTCCGGGCACGCTGATGCTGATCCCGCTTTATGTAATCATTGTGGACTGGCTGGATCTCGACAACTCAGTGTGGGCGCTGGTGATTGTCTATTCGGTGACCGCCATTCCGTTTTGTGTCTGGATGTTGAAGGGCTATTTCGACTCCATCCCCATCGAGATTGAAGAAAGCGCGATCATGGACGGGTGTTCGCCCTCGCGCATTTTCTTCCAGATCGTCTTGCCTTTGGCCCGACCCGCCGTTGCCGTGACGGCTCTGTTCAGCTTCATGACGGCTTGGAACGAGTTCATCCTCGCGGCCACCTTTATGGATGAAGAGGCGCTTTATACGGCCCCGGTGGGCTTAAGGTTCTTCGTCAGCGAATATTCCTCTCAATGGGGTTATTTCGCTGCGGGTTCTATCTTGGTTTCCCTGCCGGTAGTTGCCCTATTCTTGATGTTGCAAAGGTTCCTTGTGTCAGGCCTGACAGCCGGTGGGGTGAAGGGGTGATCTGATGAGGTGCCTCGCTCTTTGTGTGCATGTCCTTCTAGGCTTAGCCTTCGCCCCCGTGGTCTGGGCAAAGCCAGCCCCTGAGCCAATCGTGATTTCCAAGCCCATGGGCCAGACTGAAGCCCGTCTGCCCTGTAACCGCGGTGGAAGCCTGTTTTGCGAGCTTCGCATTTATCAAGTCATGGTCGGGACGTTTGTCGATGGCACGCCAGATCACGATCCGATTGGCGGCTATGGGCCCGGCCCGCACACCGGGGACATTAAGGGTGTTATCCAAGCTTTGGATACCATTAAAGCTATGGGTTTTAATGCCGTCTGGCTCACGCCTATCTTCGATAGCGCGGCCGGCAGCCCGCAGCATCGTCATTCCGGCGAGAAAGTGGTCAATCCCCGCCTCGATGGCACCGGCTATTATCCGCGGGACTATTTCAAAGTTGATCCTCAATATGGCACCGCGCAGGATGTGCGCGACTTGATCGCGGCAGCCCAACAGCGTGACCTGAAAATCATTTTCGACGGCGTCTTTGGTCACCACAAAGGCAATCCCACGCCGTCACCCTCTGGTCTTATTCCGGCCGCCTCCCAGCGTACTTCGGATTATTTTAATAGCCCTGAGACCTATCCCGGTGAGGTGGTTGATTTTGCCAATCCCAAGTCGTTGGCGTTTTACGATGAAGTCGCCCGCTATTGGATCGATGTTTATGGGATTGATGGCTGGCGCTTGGATCAAGCCTATCAAGTGCCCAATCGGCCGATGGCGAAGCTGGTCAAATCCATCGCGCAGTCGTCGAAGGATCAGGGCAAGCTTGGCTATGTCGTCGGCGAGATTTGGGGCACGGCGGATAGAATTCGCGCCTCTCTGGGAACCAATGAAGAGCCTGCCCTACCCAGCGCGTTTGACTTTCCCGCCCGTTATGCCTTGGTCCAAGTCTTAGCGACGGGTGAAGACGGCACGAAGGGCAAACCTGCCACAACTTTGCAGGACGGCTGGGCGATGGGCGCGCATGCCAGCTACCCTGACCACGCCATTTTGAATTTGATGCTGGGCAATCACGACTTGGTCCGTTTTGGCGACTTAATCCAAAGGGCAGGGAAGGGCGACCCGAGTTCTGAGGCCTATTGGGCCCGTCATCGTTTGGCTTTTACCTTCATGGCGGCTTGGTCTGGGCCGATCACCACTTATTATGGGGAGGAGGTGGGCGCTGAAGTCGCGGGATTCTCGATGAGATTGCCCAAAAATTGCGGTGAGGTTCAAAAGTGTGACGACCATATTGCTCGAAATATGGTCAAACTCCCCGGTATCAATGCAAAAAACACCGATGTTCTGCCCAAAGCGCTTGCACTACGCGACTACCTGACCGAGTTACTGGCCTTACGTAAGGTCAGCCCGGCGCTTTATGCCGGTTCGCGGACACATCTGTACTCGGATCAGCATCTCTATGTCGATCTCAAGGCGCTGGGCGCGGAGAAGTTTGTATTTGCTATGAATGTTTCTGATCTGCACCAAACCATTCGCTTGGCTAGAGGCGCGCTGTCTAACGAAGATCTCAGGGAAGCGCGACTGATGATTGGCGATATCAAGGTTCAAGGGACCGATCTTGGCCTTGAGATAGACTTGCCGCCGTTAAGCTCAGGCATTGTGCGCATCCAAACATCAGGGGACGCTGCACGTCCTTGAGATAAAAACACTGATTTGGCGCTGTATTCCGCGACAAATCCCTTTAACCTTGAAGTTCCTATGGAGCGCTCCGATGGCTGAATTCGTCCCCGTCCCCAGTTTTGATTTGGTAGTTTTCGGTGCGTCCGGGGATTTGGCACTGCGGAAGCTGTTTCCTTCGCTTTTTCATCGCTTCAAGGATGGGCAGATTCCAAGCGACAGCCGCATCGTTGGCGTGGCTCGCCAAATGATGACCAAAGACGCCTTTCGCAAGACCGTCAGCGAAGGCTTCGCGAGTCTGGCGAAGGGCGATCCCTCTACCGAAGCGTTTCAGGCGTTTTTGAGCTTGATTGATTATGTGGCGCTGGACGCTACCAAGGCAGATGGTCCGTGGGATCATCTTGTGCAATCGTTAGCAGGCGGCGACGATAAGGTCCGCGTGTTTTATCTATCGACGCCGCCATCTGTGTTTGGCGGCATTTGCGCCCAATTGCGCGATGCGGGCTTGGTGTCCCCAGCCTCGCGCGTGGTTCTTGAGAAGCCACTGGGTCGGGACCTAATGTCTGCCAAGGCAATCAATGATGCGGTGGCGGAGGTCTTCTCCGAAGATCGCGTTTACCGGATCGATCACTATCTCGGCAAAGAGACGGTGCAAAACCTCTTGGTCCTGCGCTTTGCCAACGCGTTGTTTGAGCCTGTGTGGTCGCGCGCCTCGATTGATCATGTGCAAATCACGGTTGCTGAGACGATCGGCGTCGGCAGTCGTGGCGATTATTATGACAAGTCGGGCGCGATGCGCGACATGGTGCAAAACCACTTGCTACAGCTTCTGTGCTTGGTGGCGATGGAGCCACCTAATTCGGTTGATGCCGATGCCATTCGCACCGAAAAGATCAAAGTGCTGCAAGCACTCGTCCCCATCGGCCCAGCCGACATCGCCAGTCACAGCGTGCGCGGCCAGTATCGTGCAGGCCTTGTCGAGAATGAGCCCGTAAAAGGCTATTTGGAAGATTTGGGCCCAGACCGCACCAGCTCAACGGAGACTTATGTCGCGCTCAAGGCCGAGATTTCCAATTGGCGCTGGTCTGGCGTGCCGTTTTATCTGCGCACGGGCAAACGTCTGCCGTCGCGTCGGTCTGAGATCGTCGTGACTTTTCGCCCGCCGCCCCACAGCCTTTTTGGCAATGGGGGCGAGCCCAACCAACTCGTGATGCGTTTGCAGCCCGATGAAGGCATGGAGATGTGGCTGCAGATTAAGGAGCCAGGCCCCGGGGGCTTGCGTGTTAAATCTGTGCCGCTCGATCTGTCCTACGAGACGGCCTTCACGCTGCGCTATCCCGATGCTTATGAGCGCCTATTAATGGACGTCGTACGCGGCAATCTCTCGCTCTTTATGCGTAAGGATGAGGTGGAATCCGCTTGGGCGTGGGTCGATCAGGTGATTGCGGCATGGGAAAGTGCAGGCACGCAACCCGATCCCTATGCTGCCGGTAGCGACGGCCCATTGCAGGCCGCATTGTTGATGGACCGCGACGGTCGCAAGTGGCGGGACCTTATATGACCGCCACGATGACAACCTTTCCGTTTTTGAGTTTCCCAAGCCGACCAGCGGCTGAAGAGGCCCTAGCCGCGGCTTTAGAGGCTGGCGTCCGGGATGCCCATGCTGAGGGGCGGCGGGCACGCATCGCTTTGTCCGGCGGCTCTAGCCCTGAACCCGCCTATCGCGCCTTCGCTGCCAAACAGCTTGATTGGTCGAAGGTCGATATCGCGCTGGTGGATGATCGCTGGGTTGATGTGGATCAGGCGGGCTCCAATCAGGCCATGATTCAGCGTGCCTTTGCTTCTGCGACCGGGGTCACAATTTTCGGCATGAAGTTGCCAACTTCCAGCCCGAAGCTGGCTGAAGCTGAATTGGATGGCGTGTACCGCGCCTTGCGCCCGTTTGATGCCATCGTGCTAGGCATGGGGCCGGATGCGCATACCGCGTCTTGGTTCCCGGCCTCGCCTGATTTGGCTGCTTGTCTCGATCGACAAAGCCCTGCGACCGTCTTGGGTGTAGACGCCAGCCTCGCCCCTGTGGCGGCACCCTATTCAGAGCGCATGACAGTGACTTTGCCAGTTGTCAGCGAAGCCCAGCAAATTCTGATCTTGTTATTTGGGGCTGACAAAAAGCAAATCCTTGAACAAGCACTTGATATGCCTGTCACAAACGCGCCGATAAAAGCGGTTATTGATGCAACTGGAGCCCGGTGTGTCGCACTGTGGGCCGAATGATTGAGAGTGATGACGATGTCTAAGTCCCTTCATCCAACTATTGCTACTGTGACTGCCCGCATCGAGGCACGCTCTAAGGCACGGCGGCAACGTTATTTGGATATGATCGACTCTCGGCGATCACCCGATCCCGCGCGCGCCCGTTTGGCTGCCGCCAATCAGGCGCATGGCTTTGCTGCTTGCCCTTTGCAGGACAAGGAGATCCTGAAAAACAGCCGCTGGGCCAATATCGGCATTGTGACGGCCTATAATGACATGCTGTCGGCCCACCAGCCGCTGGCGGCCTATCCCGACATTATCAAGTCCGCGGCGCGCAAAGCCGGGGCGACCGCGCAGGTCGCAGGCGGGGTGCCTGCTATGTGTGATGGTATCACCCAAGGCTTTGAGGGGATGGAGTTGTCGCTGTTCTCCCGCGATACCATCGCGATGAGTGCGGCAATTGCGCTGTCGCACGATACCTTTGATGCGGCGATTTATTTGGGCGTGTGCGACAAGATCGTGCCGGGCCTTTTGATTGGTGCCCTTCGCCATGGCTGGCTGCCATCGATTTTCTGCCCCGCCGGACCCATGCCATCTGGCCTGCCCAATCCGGAAAAGGCGCGCATCCGGCAGTTGTTCGCCGAAGGCAAAGTCGGTCGCGAAGCGCTATTAGAAGCAGAATCCCAAAGCTATCACAGCGCTGGCACCTGCACTTTTTATGGGACGGCGAATTCCAACCAAATGCTGATGGAGATTATGGGCCTCCATGTGCCGGGCACTGCCTTCATCAATCCCAACACGCCTTTGCGCACGGCGCTGGTTGAATCCTGTGCCAAGCGGGCCAGCCAGATCACGCAATTGGGCGATAGCTATATCCCCATTGGCCATGTGGTTGATGCGCGCAGCATTGTGAATGCCATTGTTGGCCTGTGCGCCACCGGTGGCTCTACCAATCAAATGATTCATATCCCAGCAATCGCTCAAGCTGCAGGCCTGATTGTGGATTGGGACGATTTCAATGATCTCTCGTCGGTGACGCCCCTTCTATGCAGGGTCTATCCAAATGGCATCGCGGACGTGAATCATTTTCACGCTGCCGGTGGTATGGGCTTCTTGATCCGGGAATTGTTGGACGCTGGGCTCCTGCATGGCGACGTCTTGACCATCGCTGGCCAAGGGCTGGAAGCCTATACGAAAGAGCCCTTCTTGACCGATACAGGTCTCGAATGGCGCGAGGCCCCCACCATCAGCGGCGATACATCCGTTTTGACACCTGTTTCTGAGCCCTTCTCCAAGGATGGTGGGCTTCGGGTCTTGCAGGGCAATTTAGGCCGCGCCTGCGTCAAGGTTTCAGCGGTGAAGCTGGAGCAACGGATTGTGGAAGCCCCAGCGCGGGTCTTTAAGGATCAAGCTAGTTTGCATGTCGCCTTTAAGGCGGGCGAGTTAGACCGCGATGTGGTGGTGGTCGTGCGCGGTCAAGGCCCAGCCGCCACGGGCATGCCCGAACTTCATAAGCTAACGCCACCTTTGGGCGTTTTACAGGACCGTGGTTTCAGAGTCGCCTTGGTAACCGATGGCCGCATGTCGGGTGCTTCTGGCAAAGTCTTGGCGGCCATCCACGTCAGCCCGGAATCAAAGTCTGGTGGCTTGATTGGAAAAATCCGTGACGGCGATCTGGTTCGCGTCGATGCTGAGGCTGGGACCTTAGATGCGCTGGTGCCGGATGAAATCTGGCAGGCCCGCTCGATCGACACCACGGTTGTTGAGGGCGTCACCCGCGGTTTTGGCCGAGAGATGTTCTCCATGTTCCGTGCCCTTGTCAGTCATGCCGAGCAGGGGGCAATGCCCTTTGGCGATATGGACCCAGATGAGGCCATCTTGGACCCAACCCAAGACCAAGCGCTAGAAGCCGCCGAGGCAGACGCATGAGCTCACAAGCTATTCTCGTTGGTGATGTGGGCGGCACCAATGTTCGCCTTGCCATTGCTCATATTGATTCCAACAGCCAAGTTGAACTCTCGCATGTCGAACGCATGCCCGTCTTGTCTTTCCCGAGTTTGGAGGATGCAATCGAGGCGTGGCAGAAGGACGGACGGACCTTGCCGTCTTCGGCGGTATTTGCTCTGGCGGGGCCGACAGGCGCGGACGAAGTCCATTTTACCAATTCCTCTTGGGTGGTTTCGGCTTCGGCAACTAAAGCCCGCTTTGGCTTTCAGAGCGTGACTTTGGTCAATGATTTCGCCGCCCAAGCGCGCGCCGTGCCCTCCAACAATGCAGATGCGTTTGAAGTTCTGATTGAGGGCGAGGCGCGGCCAGATGCCCCAATTGTCGTCTTGGGGCCGGGCACGGGGCTTGGCATGGCACTTCTGGTGCCTAATGGCGAAGACTGGACCGTCATTTCTACAGAAGGTGGCCATCAGGCCTATGCGCCGTGTTCGGAGCGTGAGCGCCAGATTCTGGAAGTGGTCGCCGAAGACTTGCCATATGTTAGCTATGAGAATCTTGTTTCAGGCTTGGGTCTGGACCGGCTTTACAAGGCCATCGCCAAGCTAGAGGGGCGGGTCGCTCGCCTCAAAGGGGGTGACGAGATTGGCCCTGCGGCAATCGCAGGCGATGATCCCTCTGCGGTTGAAGCGGTTGAAGTCATGATCCAGTCCTTGGCGACCTTTGCCGGGAACGCCATTCTGGCGACTGGTGCGCGTGGCGGATGCGTGATAGCGGGCGGGGTTTCTGAAGCCCTAGCGCCCTTCATGCGAACCTCAGAGTTTGTCGCCCGCTTGCTAAAGCGCGGCCCGATTAGCGGCTATCTCGATGGTATTCCCGTTCGTAGGGCCCGCAACGCGTTTGCCGCTTTAGAAGGTGCTGCCTTCTTTGCCCCCAAGCATCCTTTGTAATCTTTCGTCTAGGAGAGGTCGATGACCAGCTTTGCATCCCAATTGAGAGCCGCCCCACTTATTCCGGTCTTGACAATTGCCGACCTCGACAAAGCCGAGGGCCTCGCCTTGGCACTCCAGGCTGGGGGTTTAAGGAACCTCGAAGTCACACTCCGCACCCCGGTTGCGCTTGAAGCGATTGCCTTGATGAAAGCCGCCGCGCCAGACTTGTTGATTGGTGCGGGGACGGTTCTGAGCGAGGGTGATGTTGAGGCCTGCTTTAAAGTTGGTGCCGACTTCATTGTGACACCGGGATCAAGTCCGGGTCTGCGGGCCGCACTTTTGAAAGCCGATGCCAAAGTCATGGTTGGTGTGGCTACAGCGACCGAGATCATGAGTCGCTTGGAAGAGGGCTTTGGCGTGTTGAAATTCTTCCCGGCAGAACAATCTGGCGGGGCAGCCGCGCTGAAAAGTTTTGCTGGACCACTGCCCGATGCCCGCTTCTGCCCAACAGGTGGGGTGACGCCAGACAAGATCGAAAGCTATCTTTCGTTGCCCAACGTAATCGCTGTCGGCGGTACGTGGATCGCAACGCCGGAAATGATTAACGCGGGCGACTTTACAACCATTGAGGCAAATGCTCGCATTGCATCTGGGTTCAAAAAATCATGATCCGTAAACGCCGTACACGGATTGTAGCTACTTTGGGCCCATCCAGCCGTTCGCCCGAAATGACTTTGGCTTTGGCCCAAGCCGGGGTCGACGTTTTCCGCATGAATTTCAGCCATGGCAGCCATGAGGATCATGCTGAAGCTTATGCAAGTGTGCGTGCGGCAGAAAAAGCGACCGGGCGACCTATTGGGGTCCTGGCAGATCTTCAGGGTCCAAAGCTCCGCCTCGGGACGTTTGCGGAAGGCAAGGTGCAGCTCTTGAAAGGTGCGTCGTTCAGGCTTGATCGCGATCCAACGCCGGGTGACGTGACGCGCGCCTGCATGCCACATCCAGAAATTTTTGCGGCGCTGAAATCGGGCGATGATCTATTGATTGATGACGGCCGGGTGCGCTTGCGGGTCCTCGAGCATGGCCCTGATTGGGCGCATACAGAGGTCATTCAACCCGGCACGGTTTCCGACCGAAAAGGCGTGAATGTGCCGACGGCAGTTTTGCCGATTTCAGCCATGACCGAAAAGGACCGCAAGGACCTCATGTTTGCGCTCAGCCTCGGTGTGGATTGGGTTGCACTCTCCTTTGTGCAGCGCCCGGCTGATATGGCAGAGCTGCGCAAGCTGGTGAATGGCAAGGCTGCCTGTTTAGCCAAGATCGAAAAGCCGGCGGCGCTTGAGAGCCTGTCTGAGATTTTGGATTATTGTGATGGTGTGATGGTGGCGCGGGGTGATCTGGGTGTGGAATTGGCACCAGAAGATGTGCCCGTTGCCCAAAAGCTGATCTTGCGCATGGCACGTGAACGGGGCGTGCCGACAATCGTTGCGACCCAAATGCTCGAAAGCATGATCTCTGCCGCCGCACCGACGCGCGCTGAAGCCAGCGACGTGGCCAATGCCGTCTATGAAGGCACTGACGCTTTGATGTTATCGGCCGAAACCGCCGCCGGACAATTCCCGATGGAAGCGGTTGCGGTCATGAGCCGGATTGCGGAGCGGGTTGAGGCCGATCCACGTTGGCCGGGCCTTATGGACGCCGAGCACGCCAACCCTGAAAGCGCGGTACCTGACGCCGTATCGGCTGCTGCTCGTACCGCGGCCAACGCTTCAAAGGCCGCCTGTCTGGTCGCCTTCACAGCTACTGGCACCACAGCTCTGCGCGTGGCGCGCGAGCGGCCTCTGCAGCCGGTTTTGGTGCTGACGCCTAGTATCCGTACCGCGCGGAAGTTGGCTTTGGTCTGGGGCTTAGAATCGCGCGTAACCAAGGATCCCAAAGACGTAGAAGATATGGCCACAGTCGCTTCGGCTATGTCATCGAAAGTGGGCACCGCCAAATCGGGTGATCGCATCGTGATCGTAGCTGGCTTGCCGTTTGGGACTAAAGGCGGGACCAATTTGATGCGGATTGCTCGGGCGACATAAGGGTTACAGACTATGGCCGACCTTCTCGAACTCTCCGCCTACGGCTTTGACCTGTGTGTCGCGCCTTTGGCGGGTGGTGGCATTGCGCGGCTGGATTGGCACGGCAAGCCAGTGTTGCGACCAGCTGTCGCGAGTGCCGTGGCAGCGCGTGACCCACTGGGCCTGTCGTCCTTTCCGATGACGCCTTATGCCAGCCGCATCGTCGACGGGGCATTTGATTGGGGCGATGTCTCAACCCAAATTCCGCCCAATATGGCAGGCGGAGCCCATCCCCTTCATGGCATTGGCTGGCGCACCCCTTGGTCTGTTCTTTCACAGGATGAAAATTCTATCGAGATTGCGTTGGCACATGATGGCGACGCCAATTGGCCTTGGGCCTTTGAAAGCCGCCAGCGCTTTAATCTGTTTGAAGATCATGTCGAGGTCCAATTGTCCGTGACAAGCCGTGATCCTCGGCCATTTCCGTCCTCTCTTGGACCGCACCCTTATTTCTTATCTGAAGGTGCGGAAATCCAATTTGATGCTGCCCAACTCTGGGAGATCAGCGGCGAGGCTTTGCCCAGCCATTTGGCCCGTCCAGCCGTCGTCGATCGTTTGGCAGAAGGAGTTGCCGCAACCGGCCTGAACCTTGATCATTGCTTTGAAGGCTGGAATGGCCGTGCACGGATTAAGTGGGCGACGTATGGGGTAGAGGTTGGGGCATCTGTTTTGGTGGGTGATACCCCGTGCCCTTGCACGCGCTTACAGCTCTATACCCCGCCACAAGCAGGCTTTTTCTGCCTAGAGCCTGTTACCGCCCGCGGCGTGTCCTTCACCGCTGCAGACCCTTATGAACTGGGCGTTGTGGAGCTTGTGGATCAAACCCTGACCATCATCACGACCCTGACGCCGTTCCGGGTCGGCTAGCGGTTTAGCTCAACCAGTTCGTACCACGTCTGCATATAACCGCCCACACCGCCTTGGACAAAGATGGCGTCTGCATCATCGGTGATCCAGACGTCATAGACCGGGTGTTCGCTGCTCATGCCGCTTGATCCGTCATCCAAGAATTGGAAGTGGCGGGTCTGGAAGGTGCCGGCTTTAACCGTGATTTCTTCCTTGCCGAGATAAAGCCCATCGATGCGAACTGGGGCCAAGAAAGGCGGAGTCGCGCCGCGATGATCGGGGGAGGGCAGATACATGTTAAAGGTATGCCGCTTTTTGGCTTCCCAATCATGCAGGCTTAGGAAATAGCCGTCTGCCACAATTGGGTGGGTGCCAAAGCCATCAATCGGAGTGGCAAGGTCCACCCGTTGAGAGACCCGGCCAATGGTCGGCCCATAGCTCTCGCACTCAATATAGTCGTCGCCAAATCGGAACCAGCCCGTGCCCATGAACTTGTCGCCCACGGTTAGGCGGACATGACAGTCCATCGGCCGACGGTTGGCGTCTAAGGAGTAGATAATGTCGCGCATAACGCTGGGGTCAGGTTCGGCGATAAAGCAATGAGCGCGTAGGGTGGTTTTGCCATCGCTATGATGGGTGAAACGGAAATCCTCTTCGCCGCGCGCCTGATCCATCATGTGCGGCTTCTTTGACGTATAGGCAATCTTGCCGGTGATTGTACGATGCGTCATCCCATCCTCCTCGTGGTGCGCACAAAGCCTATAGGAAGTGCGATAAGAACCAAAGCGGCATTTGCTGATGCTTTTAAGATTAGGGCTGGATTTCCTGCCCGTCCCAAGCAAAGATCTTTCCGGTCTGAGCTGGCGTGAGGCGACCCAATACAGAGAGCAGCGCATTAGCAGCAGTCTCAGGCTCAAAGATCTCATTTTTGGTATAGCGCTGCAGGAAAGGCTCTGACATGGCGCTTCGCACCGTACCAGGGTGCAGGCCGACGCAAATGACCTGCGGTCGGCGCGCGGCCAGCTCAATCGAAGCGGTACGGATCAATTGGTTCAGCGCTGCTTTCGACGCACGATAGCTATACCAACCCCCTGTCTTATTGTCGGCGATAGACCCAACCCGCGCCGAGAGCGAAGCGATGATGGCGGTCCGGTCGCGGGCAAGCAAAGGCGAGAAATGCTTCATCACCAGCGCGGGGCCAATCGTATTAACCCGGAACAAGTGGGCCATGGTTTCGGGATCGAGCTCCCTTAACCCCTTTTCCGGGCGAATGGTGTCGCCTTCATGGAGGATACCAATCGTATTGATGATTAAATCAACGCCACCTTCGACTAGGCAGGAACTGGTGGCTTGGATCAGACTGGTTTCACTTTCTAGATTGATGGCTAAGGCAGTTACACGTGGATCCGCGCTCTCAATTGGCTTGCGGCTCAGGGCAAAGATGTGTCGTGTGTTCGCGCTTTCCAGCAGTATACGGATTAAGGCGCTGCCGATTGTGCCGCTCGCACCCAGCACGATGATGGATTTAAACTTTGTCTCAGTCATAGCTATGATACGCGATGTCCGCTTGCATGGACTATCGCTTAGGCAGTTAAGCCGAGCAAAGCCTCAACTTCGTCACGGCCCGGCATAGAGGTTTGTGCCCCAGCCTTTAGCGTCGCTGCCGCGCCTGCCGCACACCCATAAGCCAAAGCGCGGGCAACAGAGCCCTCGGAGAGAAATGCAACGATGAAGGCCCCCACAAAAGTATCACCAGCACCTGTTGTATCGACGGGCACAACCCTGGGCGAGGCGCTGCGCGCAATCTCTTTGCCATTCTGGAAAGCTACTGCGCCATCGGCCCCTAATGTGTGAATGATCAGAGCTTTCAAGCCATTTAACTGGTCACCATAGAATGCGGCTTCCGTTTCATTCACCACCAGAATATCAGCCCGGTTGAGAACGTCTTGTGGCATCGGTTTTGCCGGCGCGAGATTGATGCAGAACAGGCCTGTCACCGTGTCTGCAAGATAAGAGATGGTCTCAACCGGCAGCTCAAGCTGGCACAAGGTCGCATCATAATCGCCTGACAGATCTGCCAACGTGCTGGGCGAAACAGAAGCATTTGCACCCGGAGTCACGACGATTTGGTTCTCGCCTGCGGCATCCACCACAATCAGTGCGACACCTGTTGCCACGCCGTCCAAGATGGTCACGCCCGTCAAATCAACATGGTTTGCTTTGAGCAGGGATAAAGCCTGACCGGCAGCGCTATCGTTTCCTACGCAGCCAAACATGGCCACTTCGGCTCCAAGCTTTCGGGCTGCGAGCGCTTGGTTTGCGCCCTTGCCGCCCGGATAATGCGCCAGGACGCCGCCACTGACGGTCTCGCCAGGGCTGGGCAAGGTGTGGACGCGGGCAACAATATCAAGATTGACCGAGCCAATAACGCGGATGCGGGGCGGGTGCTTCATGCCAAATACCTCAACAGCAAGGACAGGACCGCTTCTGGATTGGCTTTCCAAACCCAGTTCGCATTGAATTCCCCAGCTACGGCCTTGCGGAACTCAACCGCCGTGTGTCCCCGTGTCAGCGTGCTCGTGGTCTCTACTTCAATCCGGCAGGGGCGGAGCGAAAAGGCTTCTGGAGCCAGCAGATAAGCAATCACACAAGGGTCATGCAAAGGTGCCCCTGTGGCGGGTTGATCTGGGTCAGATGTATCCATCAGATTGGCTGGCAAAGCGTTCGAGAAGGCCAACATGTCAGCGACCAACTTTGCACCGGGTGTGTCTAATCGCGCAATTGCCTCCACCCAAGCCGATGTGCCACGCACTTGATGGGTGGCATCTAGGCCAAAGGCCACGATGTTACAGCCGCTTTTAAAAATGATGTCCGCAGCTTCTGGGTCAGCATAGATATTATATTCGGCAGAGGCCGTGATGTTGCCGCCTTCACGTCTCGCCCCGCCCATCAGGACGATTTGACGGAGGCGGCGGGCGGTAGCGGGTGCTTGTTGGATCAAACAAGCGATATTGGTTAGGGGCCCTGTAACCGCGAGGCTGATGGTGTTAGCCGGAGCTGCCTCAATTGTCTGTATCAGGAATGAAACGGCGTCATTTGATTGCGGCCCCAGACTTGGCGGACTTGCAGGATAATCACCCAAGCCCTCTGGCCCGTGAAAGTCATCGGCAATGATGGGGTCCCGAGACAAAGGCTTGGCAAGTCCTGCGTGAATGGGCACGTCTTCGCGACCCATGATCTGGCGGATCAGGCAGGCGTTCCTTGTGGTTTTCGCGAGGTCGACATTCCCAGCAGTCGTCGTGATCCCGAGTAAATCTAGACGCTCGCGCGCACCAAAGGCGAGCGCCAGAGCCACCGCGTCATCGACACCAGGATCGCAGTCCAGAATGAGGGGGATGGGGTTCATACGGTGCGCGCGGCCTTATCCCTATCATTGCTGGCTTTGATCATATTACGCACCAACTCCCATTGCGCGTCGTCCCAAGCGCGCAGGCCAGAGAAATTGCCGCCTGTAGCTTGATAGGCTGCCCCATCAATCGCAATCGTCTGACCGTTCACATAATGCGCGCCCTTGGCCATTAGAAATACTGCTAGATTGGCAAGCTCAGTCATTTCACCAACCCGGCCCATGGGGTTTGCTGAGCGCTCCGCACTTTCCATGCTGGCTCCGGGCGAAAGTCGCTCTGTCATGCCCTTGGTAGGGAAGGGGCCAGGCGCAATATTGTTGAAGCGAATGCCATAGCGGCCCCATTCTACCGCAAGGGATTCTGCCATGGCACGAACGCCAGATTTAGACATGGCTGACGGGACCGTAAAGGCCGAACCATTCCACACCCACGTAGTGAGGATGTTGATCACATTGCCCTTCTTGCCCTCTGCAATCCAGCGTTTGCCGATATCCAGCGTCATATAAAAGGTGCCGCGGAAGACGATATTGGCAATGGCATCAAAGGCGCGTGGCGAGAGGTCTTCAGTCTTGGAGATAAAATTTCCGGCTGCGTTGTTAACAAGGCCAGTCAACGCGCCGCCATCGGCCCAGATCAGATCAATGGTTTCGCGGATGGCTTCAGCATTACGGATGTCACACGCTAGGGCGACGACTTTGCCGCCGTGGCGGCCCATCAATTCATCCCGGGTCTCCTCCAGCACAGAACCCCGGCGACCGAGAATATAGACCGTCGCCCCAAGCGCGAGGAAGGCTTCCGCCATTTCCTTGCCGAGACCTGTCCCGCCGCCGGTTACCAGAATACGCTCACCAGTCATCAGACCGGCACGGAACATTAGTTTTTCCGAATCCATTGGTGCTTTGCTCCCCATTTTCATTTTAGTTGAGCTGAGCATATTGCATTTATCAGCCTTGGGAAGGCGCGGACCCGTGGCACGCAGCAAAAGATGCTGTGGAGCTTGGTGGGTTAGCCCATGAGGAACTTTAGCGGCTCATGCAGTCGCACCCGCCAAGATGCCTCATTGTGGTCTGCACCCTCATAGACGCGGCTTTCGAAGTCTTTGCCTTGCTGCCAGCCTTGCTCTTTAAAGACTTGATCCATCGCTACTTGATAGGGCTGGTAGAAGCTATCCAGATTGATGGTGCCATGGTCCATCCAGATTTTATTCTGGCCGGGCTTTGGCAGTTTACGCTTGAGATAAGTCGCGAAGGCTTGGATCATTGCCGGGGTTTCGAGGTCCGGCTTGCTATAGCTTTCCGCCGCACTCAGGAGTGGCCAATGGGTTGAGAGACAGCCAGCAGCGCCGAAGACATGCGGGTACTCGCAAATTCCATAAAGCGAGATCAGTCCACCCATGCTCGCCCCCATAATGTAGGTCGAGCCCTTGTCCGGTCTGGTACGATAATCGCGATCAATCATCGGCTTTAACTCGTCGACCAAAAAGCGGAGATAGCCGTCACTCAGTGCGGGTCCCCCATGCTCTGTTTCCGTCCGGTTACGGAGCTTTGCATCCATTGCCGCCTCAACACCTGCGGGGGAAAAGTCCTGCCGTCTTGTGGACGTATTCCACACCCCCACCACAATGGCGTCGCTGCCGGGAACCGCGCGCTGGCGCGCTTCCATCGCGAGATCTACGCGCCAGGACTGCCCGCCGAAGGCGTTGCTTGTGCCAAAAATATTCTGACCGTCATGCATGTAAAGCACGGGATACCGGCGCTTGGATTTGCCATAGTCCGCTGGTAGCCAAACGCTCACCGTGCGAGCGCCGGTAAACCGGCTCGGCATGGTTTCATAGCGGACGATCATCGCCTCGCTGGCGTCAGATGGATTCGGGACAAGAGCAGAGGCCATAAGCCCACCTGTTGCCGCAATCAGGGTTCGACGATCCATGGTGTCATCCTTTCAGTCTGTCTGGCGTACCCAGATTTGTAAGGTTTGAGCGGGGCTGTCGAGGGCAAGGCTTTGGCCGCCGACGAGTTTGGCATCCTTGCCACGCACGCCTTTAAGGTGGTCTATGCGTTGGCCATCAGCGATTTTCTGCCAGCGTCCGGCAGGCAATTGCACCGACGAGAAGGTAGCGGCTTTGGCACCAATATTGGCCAGGACCAAAACCTTTTGGTCGACCAAATAGCCCAAGAGATTTGGGTCTTCTGGCGTGATCCAATGAATATAGTCTGGCGCAGGGGCCTTGGCGGTGCGAAAGACACGGCCAAGCTCACTGTTGCGGAAAGCAATAAGACCCCGCCACCATTGGTTCATGGCCACAAAATCATTTGGCGCACCGGTCTTCTTGGAGCGGTCGAGGTCTGACCAGACAAATTCATTCGGTGTACGGACGTTATACGTGTCTTGTCGGCCTTTGAAATAGATCGGACCCGTCGCAGTCTGGCGGATGATTTCCTCAGTGCCGACCATACCCTTTGAGCGAAGCATTTCAGAACCACCATGAAGAACAATTGGTCCTAGGCTGGTCAATAGGAGACCCGCTGCCACGCGGTACGGGCTTTCTTCGACCCCTTCGAGACCATTCCAGTCCTTGATTGCAAAGCGATCGGCCAAGGTCCAATTGTCATGGATGTCGGCGTAATTGATGCCGCGATTGGTCGATTGGGCTTCTTCTTTCCAGCCATTAGCAATCGCCAACATGGCTTGGCTGCGTTGGCTGGCATTGCCGCCAGCATAGCCGCGATCTGTCGCCTTATCCTGTAAGCGGTAAGGGGAGCCGACTAAGGCATTGCGGGTATCATCTTGGAAGAAGGTGATCGGTGCATCTTCCTTGTACCAGTCCCAATCGGGATTGGCGCGCACAATTGGGTCAGAAACATCGATCCAAGGCTCGCCATAAATGATGACATCATCGCCAACGGCCTTGCGCAGCGCGATCAGGGTCTGCTCGTCAATCTGGCCTGCCAAATCGATGCGGAACCCGTCAATGCCAAACTCGTCAATCAAAGACTTGGCTTGATCGATGATCCAACGCTGGGTCATTGGGCGATCCTCGGTCTTCACCTCATTGCCAAAAACGCCAATGTGCTGACCTGAATCGCTGGTGCGATAATAATAGTCACGGTCTAACACGTTGAAATTGAACAGCATGTTGCGGCCATCCATGTTCTCGCCTGTATGGTTGGGGACAATATCCACGATCACAGCAATGCCGCGATCATGGAAGGCTTGGACCAGATCGCGGAATTGCTCGCGCTCTGCCCCAAAGTCGGTGCCCTTTTTCCGGTAGGTGTTTTCAATCGCAAAGGCGTGGGTGGTGCGATAGCCCCACTCATAGCTGAGGTCGGCCACGCCTAAGCGCTTCATCTCTGGATCATTACCAAAGGCTGCCTGCCATTCGGGCTTTGGGTAATGCAGGAATTCCTGCATCGGCAGTAGATGGACGACGTTCACGCCCAAATCTACAATGTGATCAAAGCCGATCTTCTGACCAGTTTTGCTGCGCAAACCCGGGATGGTGAAGGCCGGGATCGTACCTTTTAACTCGTCGGCGACCGGCAATTGTCTCGTGAAGTCTTCAATATGCACTTCATAGGCCACCACGTCTTCCATTTTTGGACGACCTTGGGCGAGGGGACGCGCTGGCGTTGTTTTCGCCATGACCCGACTTTTCCCATAGGATTCTGCATTGGCGCGTGCGTAGGGGTCCGAGATATGGACTGGGTTGGTTTCATAAAAGTACCGGCCGGGCCCGGGCTTTCCATGCACGGTGAAGTCATAAAAGCTGCCCGCCAGATCGCCTTCGAGGGTAGCTTCCCAAAGCCCAGAGTCATCACGCACCATATCGACCACGCGCTTCGCGGATTCAGGCTTGGCATCGGCCTGATCATAGAGATAGAGGCGGACTTTCTCAGCGCGTGGAGAGAAAATGGCAAACTGCGTCGACTTACCGTCTGCCGCAATATTGGCCCCTAATGGCTTGGGCGAATAGAGCGTGCGGAACCACGCGTCAGGCCGCACCCGGGCACTGATGCCCGTCGTCTTCAACTCTAGACGATAGGATGCACGTATATCAATCGGCTGAGCCGGAACAAAGAGGGCGGTCTCAAGATCATTGGGCAGGATGGTGGCGATGGCAACTTCCTGATTGGCTTGGTCGAGCAAGCGCCAGTCGGCTGGATCAAAAGTCCGCTCAGCCCCTTTCAGATGCAGCCAAATGGCCGACGGGCTGGCAAGTTCAGCACGCAGGCTGGGTTTCTCTGCTTCTTGGCTGAAAGCGGGTGTCGCAACAACGCCCAAGAGACAACTGAAACCGATCCAGAGACTTTTCTTGAGAGACTGGCCAAACATGTTAGGGATCCTTCTTGGGCTAAAATTGAACTCTGTATTGATAGCAAGATTAGGCGGCTGGTGCCCGGCAATTGCGGGCAATGAAGTCTTCGTGGCTTGGCATCTGATCCACAGCCTTCCAGATAATCGTGGAAACATTGCCCAAGAAGCCGTCGAGATCCTCCTCAGATAGATCGCGCGAGAGAGCATGATAGCTTTCAGGACGGATACCTTGCCCGATCAGGACTTGCAGCCAGCTTGGTTCGGCAAACAGATCATTAGCGCGCCGCTCAATCCGCCCGGTTTTGCGGAAAAGCTCGATCTTGTGGCTTAGGCTGTCAGGGATCGCCATGTTTTGGCAATGCAACCAGAAGGGCGAGTCGGTGCGCTCATTGGCGTGATAGTGCAGGATCAAGAAGTCGCGGATCAGCGCGTATTCCTCAATCGCTTGCTGATTATATTCATCGCTCAAAACCGTGTCGCAGGCCTTCGTCGGAAAGAGGGTGATGAGGCGGCTTACGGCAGATTGAATGAGATGGATGGAGGTGGATTCCAGAGGTTCCATAAAGCCGCTGGCAAGCCCGACCGCAATACAATTCTTGTTCCAAAGCTTTTTCCGACGGCCCGTAACAAACTTGAGAGGTCGTGGATCGGCCAAGGGCTTACCGTCGAGATTGGACATCAGGACGCGCTCAGCTTCCTCATCGCTGGTAAACGCACTGCAATAGACGTGGCCATTGCCAATCCGGTGTTGCAAAGGAATCCGCCATTGCCAGCCAGCGTGACGGGCGGTCGCACGCGTGTAAGGCGTCAGTGGCGAAACAGACTCACACGGCACGGCGAGGGCACGGTCACAGGGAAGGAAATTCGACCAATCCTCATAGCCTGTCGTTAGCGCCCCTTCGATCAAGAGGCCGCGAAAGCCCGAGCAATCGATAAAGAGATCGCCAGACACCACTTCGCCACTTTCCAGCGTGACGGATTGAATGAAGCCAGAGGGGCCATCAAGCTCTACCGAGCGTACCTTGCCCTCTGTCCGCTTCACCCCGTGATATTCGGAATAGCCACGCAAATAGCGGGCGTAGAGGCCGGCATCAAATTGAAAGGCCCAAGTCGGGCCGGGCAGGGGAGAGGCACCTAAACGCTCTAGCCGATCAAATCGGTTGGCATAGGCAGCCTTGGTTGCTGCCGAATAATCCCAAAGCGAGGTCTCTTTGCCAGAGAGGTTCTGCCGCATCCAATAATGATGGAAAGGCACAAAGCCTAGGTTACGCCCAATGCCACCAAAGGCATGCATATAGCGCTCACCCTGACGGTGCCAATTGACGAACTCAATCCCCAGTTTGAACGTACCATTGGTCTTGGCGACGAAGTCATTTTCATCAATCCCAAGGATCGAATTGAAGATATTGATCTGGGGGATGGTGGCTTCGCCCACACCGACAGTGCCAATCTCTTCGCTTTCAATTAGGCGGATGTTGACGCGTGGGCCGAGCACTTTCGACAGCGCACTGGCCGTCATCCAGCCAGCGGTACCGCCACCCACGATTACAATTTTCTCAACAGCCTGAGCTTCCAACCTAGTTCTCCTCGCCCCACAGACACGTGCCTGACATAGGCCGCGAGCACGGGCAAATCACAACATAGAAAACCCCCGCCAGCGCAGGCCGACGGGGGTTGTCGAGTTACCGATCTCTCAAGATCAGAACTTGTAGTTCACACCGACCAAGAAGGTGCGACCATATTCTTGGTAGTCCTTCACCAAACGCTCATCGTCGTTGATGAGGGTGGTGAATGGCTCGTCAGTGATGTTGTTAACTTGGAACAGAACCGACAGATTGTTCAAAGGACCTGATTGGAAGGTGTAACCAATCTGACCATCTAGAACCGATTCAGCTTGAATGCTGCGGGTTTCCAAGTTGGCACCAAAGGCCACGACCGAACCGGTAAAGTCGGAACGATAGCGGTTGCTCAAGCGGGCTTGGAAGCCATAGCGCTCATAATAGACCGAGGTGTTGAAGATCTTTTCAGACAGACCAGGCACCTTGGTTGCTGGCTGGCCAGCGATTGGCTTGATGCTGCTGTCATTATAGGTCGCGCTGAAGTTTGCACCAAAGCCTTCCAGAGCTGGCACAAACTGATCGAACGGGAACGAAGCCGTAAATTCGAGACCCCGAATGAAACCACCCTTCACATTGCCTGGCGAGCTTGCAATACCAATGTTGGTTGGGCTTGGAGGCGCGCCGGTTGGAACGATTAGACCGGTTGCATCGAATGGACGCTCAACGCTGTCGACAATCCAGGATTCCAAGTTCTTGTAGAAGCCTGCCAAGGCGAAATAGGCGCGACGACCGAAGTACTTTTCATAGCTGACGTCCAAAGCTTGGGCCAAGATTGGCTGCAGCAATGGGTTGCCCGAGTTTTGGAACCAACGCGTACCGCGGTTTGGAACGATCGAGCTATCATAGCTGTAGCTAAAGGCCGCATTCATCTGGTCCATACGAGGACGCGACATCGTGCGAGCCAAAGCGACGCGAATTTTCGCATCATTGTCCAAAGCGAAGGCCAAGTTCATGCTAGGCAGAACATAGGTGTAGTCGGTGCCTTCGGTCTTGGTGACCAAGGTTGCGGTTGAGTTGCTGCGGCCGCGAGCGGTCGAGCTTTGATCGGTATTCACGACTTGAACGCCGAAATCACCTGTCAGAGGCACGCTGCCAACTTCCGTGTCGACATTGAACTTCGCAAATGCGGTGATGAGGGTTTCTTCGACCAACCAGCTCTTGATCGCAACGTCTGCGGCGGTGTTCGCGCGCAACGAATAGATGCTGCCCAAGAAGCCACGTGGGTCATAGCTGACGACATTGCCTAAGCCCAACCAAGAGAGGTTGGTTTGACCGACGCGAGCCGAAGTTGGGATAGCGACGCTGTTTGCACCACCAGCCAAATCCAAGAACCACTCATTCACGGTCTTTTCTTTGCTGCGATCCGAATAGCCGATGCCATAGTCTACCGACTTAATCGCCTTGTCGCCGTCGAACTCGTGCTTTGCAGCGATCTTCAGCGTGTTTAGTTCGTCAACCGTACCTGGTGACTTGTAATAGCCAGCTTGGCCCCAGCCACCTGGATCGGTCAGGCTGATCGTGTTGTAATCGCCATAGTTCAGGCTTGGCTTGAACACCAAGCGGCCTGCTTCAGCGGTTGTAAACGCGAGGTTATCCGTTGCGCCAGCACCACCACGACCGGTACCGGAATAGGACTCAATGTCGGTATCGGTGCGATCACCCTTCGACCAGCTAAGGTCGAAAGATACTGAGTCTTTCGGGCTGAACTGCCACTCAACCTTACCAGCCAAAGCAGCCAGTTCAGCTTCACGTGCGCGGATGTCGTTACGGATGATGCCCTTCACGCCGTTGAACTGTCCGTCGGTGATGATGCCATTGGTGACCTTGGCCGATGGTGGCGGCTGCAATTGTGCACCTGACCACCACAATGGAAGCTCAATGCCGCGCAGAACTTGGTCATCGTTAAACTTCGAATAGTAGCCATCCAGAGACAAGGTCAAGGTCTCGGTGGGCTGGAATTCGATCACACCCATATAGCCGTCGCGGGTGATGTTGCCCGACAAAGCGTAAGGCTTCACACCGCCGATTACGAAAGTGTTGGCTGGTACGTTGAACGGGTTGCCGCCAACGGTTGGATAGCCCCAAGCTTCATAGCGGTTGGACTGATAGGGCGATTCCATATGGGCATAGCCCAAAGCCACACCCAGCTTACCGTCCATGAATTGGTCGATATAGGCGAGCGAGATGCGGTTGCCGGACTCTGAAGTACCTGCGTTCAAAGCGCCCAGATCGTTCTGCTCATAGCGCGCACCGACTGCGAACTGGCGGCGGCCAAATTTCAGTGGGCGAATGGTTTGCAAGTCAACCGTACCGGCAACACCTTGTGCCAAAAGTGTTGCGGTTGGGGTTTTGTAGACAGCTGCACCGCCCAACAATTCCGATGGATATTGGTCGAATTCAACACCGCGGTTGTCGCCAACCGAGACTTGCTCGCGGCCGTTCAACAGGGTGGTGGTGTAGTCCGGGCCGAGGCCGCGAACCGACAATTGCGAAGCGCGACCGTCAATCCGTTGCGCAGCCACACCTGGCAAGCGCGCCAAGGATTCCGCGATAGAGACGTCTGGCAGCTTGCCGATATCTTCAGCCGAGACAACTTCGGCTATGACGCCTAAAGTTTTCTTTGCGTTGATGGAGTTTTCAATTCCGCGGCGGATACCGACAACCACGATGGTCTCGACATCTTTGTCGGATGCTTCAGTGGTGGATGCCGCTTGTGCATGGGCTGTCCCGCTCATAGCTGCCAACAGGGCAACCGAAGACACTGCACCAGCTAACAAGCGAGCGCGCGACACGCCGAGACGTGATTCTGTGTGTATATTCATCGCGGTTCCTCCCAAATAAGCAGATCCGACCGCAACGGACCCGCTTGTGATTCCCTTCAGAACACGCCGATTATCAGCCAATTAGCAGGCCGCCCGACGATATTCCGCGCCTAAAACTGACCCAAAAGTCTTGAATCAGCATTCAAAGTACGTCCAGCAATCATTTATTTGTGAACGTGTAGGAAAGCTACATGACAAAATCACAACGATTGTGCAATGGGAAAGTGGGCGCGTATGCAGGTAAATGCGACAAAGTTGAAAAACTGGTGCAGCCTTGCAACAACGCAGACTCGTCTTCTCGACTGATGCGGTTATATCGGAACATAAGAAAAGGTCGGGGGCCATAATGCAGGGTCAAAGCCAAAAACTTGAGCGCTTGGTGATTGTTGGCGGCGGGTCTGCTGGCTGGATGGCGGCTGCCGCCATCGCTAATGCCGCTGGGCGGGGGTGCTCAATTACCCTGATTGAATCCGACGAGATTGGAACCGTCGGGGTTGGTGAGGCAACTATTCCGCCCATCAAAGTTTTTAATCGCACGCTTGGCCTCGATGAGAAGGACTTTGTCGTTCGCACCCAAGGCACGTTTAAGCTGGGTATTGAATTTGTGAATTGGGGCCGTCAGGGCCACCGCTATTTCCATCCGTTTGGAACCTATGGCGCGGACTTTGATATGGTGCCGCTGCATCAATATTATCTGCGCGCACGCCAATCAGGCCGGGACCCTGGCTCGCTGGATGATTTCACCATGGCCTGGCAGGTTGCCAAGCGCGGCCGCTTTGCTCCGCCAACTCAAGATCCGCGCTTGATCCAGTCGACATTTGACTATGCCTATCATTTCGACGCGGGCCTCTATGCCCAGTTTCTTCGAAGCTATAGTGAGGCGCGCGGGGTCGTCCGGATGGAGGGCAAAATCGCGGATGTAGGCCTCGATGGTGAAGATGGCCGAATTACTCATGTGACGCTGGAAGATGGCCGCAAGGTGGAGGGCGACTTCTTTATCGATTGCTCTGGCTTCCGTGGCCTTTTGATCGAAGGCGCGCTCAAAGCTGGTTATGAGGACTGGAGCCATTGGCTACCCTGTAATCGGGCGATGGCGGTGCCGTGCGAGCATGGCGGCGAGTTTACGCCCTATACCCGCTCGACCGCGCGGGAGGCCGGCTGGCAATGGCGGATTCCACTTCAGCACCGCATCGGCAATGGTTATGTCTACTCCAGCGGCTTTATCACCGATGAAGAGGTCGAGCGGACTTTGTTGGCTAATTTGGACGGTAAGCCCTTGGCCGATCCGCGTCCTTTGCGCTTTACGACGGGCAAGCGGAAGAAGATCTGGCACAAGAATTGTGTCGCGATTGGTCTGGCCGCTGGCTTTATGGAGCCGTTGGAATCAACCAGCCTCCACCTCATTCAGACGGGCATCACGCGTTTCTTGGCGCTTTTCCCCAACAAGACGGTCGACCCCGTCTTAGAGACAGAGTTTAATCGCTTGAGCACCTATGAGTGGGAGCGTATTCGCGATTTTCTCATCTTGCATTATTGCGCGACCGAACGCGATGATAGCGAGCTCTGGCGCTATTGCGCATCTATGAGCCTGCCAGACACCCTGACCTATAAGATGGCGCACTTCCGCAAATATGGGCGGATGGTCTCTGATGGGCCCGAATTGTTCCTCAATCCAAGCTGGTTGGCGGTCTATTTAGGACAGTTTGTCGAGCCTGAGGGCTATGATCCTTTGGTGGATACCCGCACCCATGTGGAGGCCGATCGGCATCTGGCCAGCCTCAAGACGCTTATGGCGCAAACGGCTGAAACGTTCCCAACCCACCGCGACTTCATCAACCAAACCTGTAGGGCAGGCTAAACCTTAGCTGACCATCCGCAGGCGCGGGCCTTCTTCGCTGGCTTTGATGACTTCAGTGCTGGACTTGGGCTTGCCGAACAAATTGCCTTGAGCATGGGTAATGTCGAGTTCGAGGATCTCCACAATCGTGCGTTCAGTCTCAACACGATCGGCAATCAGCTCAACCCCATAGCGCGAGAAGAGGGCAGAAACGTCTGTTGGTTCGAATTGGCGATTGAGACCGGTCACAGGCACTGTCTTGGCTTCGACCAATTGCTGCACCAGTTTGTCACCGGCAATCTTCACATAACGCACACCCATGCGCTCCAGCTTGCGCAAGTCGAGGTCTAGGGTCTCGCAACGGTCAATCGAGAAGCGGAAGCCCAAATCAAACAAGCGGCCCATATTGCGCTCAGCCGCCATCGGGATTTTTTCAAACGAGTCGCGGGTGAGTTCGAAAATGATAGAACCAGCGAGATCTTTGTTATCGCGCAAGAAAGCGATGAATTGCGGGAAGAAGGTCTCGTCCCCCAAGCTCGTGGTCGAAATATTGCAGAAAAGCCCAATGCGCCGATCATGCTTGAGTAGGCGACGGGCGATCTGAACGCACCGAAGCAAGAGAAGGTTGTCGATCTCACCAACCAGGCCCGAAGGCTCTGCCACGCGCAGGAATTCGCTGGGCAAAATCACCGCGCCAGATGGATCGCGCAGGCGGGTAAAGCCTTCATAATAGACGGTCTTGCGCTGAGGTAGCGCGACGATGGGCTGCAAGTGCAACTCGATCCGGTTCTCCTCCAAGGCGGAGCGAACAGCCGCCAAGAGGTTTTGATCAGACCGGCGCGGCGAGAGCTTTTGGCCTTCAATGGCTGTTGCCTCACGCCGACGCTCATTTTTCTGCACATAAGTCGTCAGAAGCATCGCGATTTCGCGGACTTCTCGCGCTAAGGCAGCCTCGCGGGCCGAAGCATCTTCTGCCAGCGTGGTCTTCAGGGTTTCAATCTCTTTATGGGTTGCGCCCTGCATATCTTTCAGAGATTGGAATTCATTATCGAGCCGGGTCTTTTCAGAACGTGAGAGCTTCGCCACCCGTGGCGTGAAGGCCAGATGGAATAAGCCGCAGGCAACGGCCAGCAAACCTCCCATGCAGATGGAGACCGCAAGGCTGGCTTCTTGAATATAAAAGGCAAACGCCCCCAACCCAACAGCGGCGATGCAATACACTAAAAAGAGGATAAAATTAGCGGCGGCTAGCACGGGCTTCTCCCGAGGATGCAAGGAATTTTCACTTGTAAATTAAGGACGCTGAACTGGTTAACGTTTAGTTTACCATAGCGAAATCACAGAAAAATTTCAGTCGGATTTCCCATCGATTTTGGTTGGTGTTGATATCGTAAGATCCCGGCCAAAATTCGGTATGGCTGTATCTTGTCCCGCTTCAATAACTTCCCGACGCATGGTGCGCGCCCGCTCAAAAGTTGCAAATAAGGTATCGCCATCACCCCAGCGTATCGCGCGACGCAAGGCGGTCAAATCCTCTGAGAAGCGTCCGAGTAAATCGAGGACAGCATCCTTGTTGAGTAAAAACACATCGCGCCACATGGTCGGGTCAGAGGCTGCAATGCGGGTAAAGTCCCGGAAGCCCCCCGCAGAATATTTGACAACTTCACTATCGGTCACCGCTTCCACGTCTTGAGCAGTTGCGACTACGCAAAAAGCGATCAAGTGGGGCAAATGGCTGGTCATGGCGAGGACTTGATCGTGGCGCACAGGGTCCATAAAATCAACTTTAGCACCCATCGCTTCCCAGAAGGTCGTTAGCCGAACAACTGCCTCTTGATAGGCAGGGCGCGGGTCAGCAAGGGGGGTGAGAATTGCCCAGCGGCCATTAAACAAAGCTGCAAAGCCTGCATCCGGGCCAGACTTCTCACCACCAGCAATCGGGTGGCCCGGGATCAAGAAGCAGGTTTCTGGCAGAACGGGTTGGAGCTGCTGTACAATCGCTTCTTTGACAGAGCCAACGTCTGTAACAATGGCTCCGGCTTTGACATGGGCCCCAATCTGCGCCCCGATGGCCCCCATGGTGGCCGGGGGGGTACATAAGATGATTAGGTCCGCGCCAGCAACGGCTGCTTCGGCCGTCTCGGCCACCTCGCCAAGGTCCAATTCCACTACTCTTGCGCGTACAGAAGGGTTCACGTCAAAGAGAACGATCCGGGACGCCAATGAATGAGCTTTGGCGGCAGCCGCTAACGACGAGCCGATTAGGCCGACCCCAATAATCGCTAAGGTGTCGAACTGGCTGGTAGAGTCTGGCATCACAATGCCATGAAATCTTTAAGTGCCGCGACTGTCAGGCGGTTTGGCTCTTCGAGACCTATTGAAATGCGCAAATAGGCGTCTAAGCCATAGGCACGAACGGCGCGCACAATGACCCCGCGCGACCGCAAATAGGCATCACCAGCTTCAGCGTTCTTTCCGGGCTCGCTGGGGAATTTCACCAAAATGAAGTTGCCGACACTTGGAGTCACTTCAAGGCCCAGTGCGCGAATTTCTTGGGTCAACCAGGTCAACCAATGGGCGTTAAAGCTGATGCTATGATTGGCAAAGTCTTGGTCGAGTATGGCAGCTTCTGCTGCAGCTAGGCCTGGCGCGTTGATATTGAACGGTCCACGTACGCGATTGAGCGCATCAATCACCACTTGTGGCCCATAGCACCAACCGACGCGGGCGGCAGCAAGTCCGTAGATTTTGGAGAAGGTGCGTGTCATCAACACATTACTGGCTTCTCCGGCCAGCTCAAGACCAGACGAATAATCATTGGTCTGCACATATTCACTATAGGCTGCATCGAGAACCAAAAGCACGTTGTCAGGCAAGCCCGCATGCAGGCGCTTGATTTCTGAATAAGGCAAATAGGTGCCGGTTGGATTATTGGGGTTGGCCAAAAAGACGATCTTGGTCTTGGATGTCACACAGGCCAAGAGCGCATCGACATCGGCGGTCAGATTGTTTTCAGGGGCGGAGATACAAATGGCACCGGCTTGTTGTGCAGTCAGTCGATAGACCAAAAAGCCATGCGCGGATTGGACGATTTCATCGCCTTGATCGAGGAAGGCACGCCCCAAGAGCTGGAAAATCTCGTCGGACCCGTTTCCACACATGATACGGCCAGCATCAAGGCCATAGCGGCTAGCAATCGCTGCGCGCAGGCTTGCATGGTCGCCGTCTGGATAAGTTGCTAAATCTCCCGCGACGGCTTGATACGCGAGACGGGCAGCTGGGCTACAGCCCAAAGGATTTTCATTGGATGAGAGCTTCCAAGGTTTCTCGATCCCCGGAATCTTTGCTTCGCCTCCCTTGTAGGGCACAATATCGAGAATTCCGGGCAGGGGCGCGACTGACATTTTCATAGCCTTCATCGGGTAATCTATTGCTGGGTGGGCATGACCTTCTGACCCGTTTTGGTCAAGGGGGCTTTGTGTGCAGTTTTCTGCTCTAGGAGTGTCCCATTTTAAGTCACCCTTTACATCCTGCGTGTAGAAGGAGCGGTGAACAGACGCAAAAGCCTCAAATCTCGGTTTGAAATTTTGGTGTCATGACCGGGAAAACCCGGCAACAAAGAATTTGGTGGGTAGAATGAGTAAGACTGTCCTAATCGTTGATGACGATCCGTCGCAGCGTCGCCTGTTACAGGGTGCTGTAGAGCGTCAGGGTTTTGCAACGCGAACCGCCGAGGATGGCGCGCAGGCCATTGCGCAAGCCATGGACCCAGCCGTCGATGTCGTTCTCTTGGATCTGATCATGCCCGGTGTCTCGGGCATGGAGGCACTCGCAGCCATCCGCGCTAAACGTGATGATTTGCCTGTCGTTGTGCTAACGGCATCAGGGGGCATCGATACGGTGGTGAAAGCCATGCAGGCCGGTGCGACCGACTTCTTCGTCAAGCCAGCGAGCCCCGAGCGCGTGATGGTTTCTATTCGAAACGCGCTTAAAGTTGGCGAATTGTCGGGTGAAGTAAAACGCCTCAAGAAGAAGGCTGCCGGCACCTTTACCTTTAGCGATATGGTTGCTGGGGCTTCGGCCATGCGCCAAGTGATCCGTCTGGGTCAACGCGCGGCCACTTCCAATATCCCCGTTCTAATCCTAGGCGAGAGCGGCGTTGGTAAGGAAGTGATTGCCCGCGCCATCCATGGCGAGAGCGAGCGTTCGGGCCGCCCAATCATCGCGGTAAACTGTGGTGCGATCCCAGAGAATCTGGTGGAGAGCATTCTGTTCGGGCACGAAAAAGGTGCCTTTACGGGCGCTCATGATCGTCATTTAGGTAAATTCCAAGAAGCTGATGGCGGTACTTTATTCTTGGATGAAGTCGGCGAGCTGCCTCTCGACGTTCAGGTCAAGTTACTGCGCGCGCTGCAAGAAAGCGAAGTCGATCCTGTGGGCTCAAAACGGCCTGTCAAAGTGGATGTGCGCATCATTGCCGCAACGAACAAGGACTTGGCCAAGCTGGTTGGTGAAGGTCGCTTCCGGGAGGATTTGTTCTACCGTTTGAACGTCTTCCCAATTGATGCGCCGCCGCTGCGCGAGCGCATGGAAGATATTCCAGCCCTGATCAAGCATTTTGTCACCCGCATCAATGCCGAAGAGGGCAAGCGGGTCTTGGGTGCAACGCCACAGGCCTTGGCCATGCTGCAAAGCTTTGATTGGCCGGGCAATGTGCGCCAGCTTGAAAACACAGTCTTCCGGGCTGTGGTTTTGTGCGATGGCGACTTCTTGCAGCCAGAGGACTTCCCCCACGTTCAAGCCGCCTTGCCGCAGTTTGTCTCTGAAGCGCCCACCAGTGGCGCTGCAACCCCTCCGGCACCTGAGGCGGCGAACCTATCAGCCGTGATCGATATGCCAGCCCTGCCGACCAATAGTGATCTGTTGGTTGCCGCGATTGAAGCGGGTAATGGCGTTGCTATCTTTGACCCAGCAGGTCATTTGCGCACGCTAGAGCAAATTGAACGCGACTTGATCGAATATGCCATCGACCTCTATGCCGGACATATGACAGAGGTTGCGCGCCGCTTGGGCATTGGCCGTTCGACGCTCTACCGCAAGCTCAAAGAATATGACTTGGAAGAGCATATGGCACGCGCAGCTGGCTAGGCCAGTTGCATCACATAATTGCGCTTGGTGGTTAAGGTCTGGCGATAGCCAGATTGCGTGAGTGCACCCATCAGGTCGCTTGCCCAATCCCTTTCGCTGCGCTCGAGAATCAGCAGGCGTGGCCAGAGGCTTTTAGCTGCTTCAGCGAAGAAGGGTAAAAGGGCGCGATCTTCATAGCCCTCAATGTCGATTTTCAGAGCGTCTATCCGCTCTAAGCGGGCTTCCTCAATCATGTTGAGTAGAGGGCGGACGGCGATCTCCACTTGATCTGCGCCGCCCCCAACTGTGGCCAGCGACGCGCCGCCTTCATTGTCGCTGCCAACAGACAGCGTCATGACGCCATTAGAATCGCCCGCGCCGCACGGAAAAATCTGTGCATTAAACTCCGGGTTTAAGGCAAAGTTGGCACGCAAACGGGCCAAAACGCTCGGCTGAGGCTCTATGGCGACAATTCTCCCGCTAGGTCCAATGATTGGTCCGACCCATAGGGAATAGGCCCCCACATTGGCCCCCACATCGACAAAGACGTCCCCGGCTTTCAGTTCACGTCGCAACAAGTCGCGCTCTTCGGGCTCAAAGCGGGAAGGGGAGAACATGAGGCGTTTTTCTGTCACGTTGCGGCGGGGGTCGATACGGGTCTTGATGCCCCAGGTCATAAGGTCGAGCGGGCCATCAAGTCCCGGAAGGATAAGTCTTTTTCCAACCGACGCGGCAAATTTGCTGAAAGGACCCGGATCAAAGCCTCGCGCTAAGGAGATGATACGGCTCTGAAACGCCGACGGGGAAAAGGTGCCGAAAGGGCTGACTTCGTTTAACATTGTTGTGAGTTGCCATGCGTTATCTGCATTTGCAAGGAATTAGCCGCACGAATTGACGTTACGTACCGCTTCCCCTCAGCCTCATCCCGGTCTAGTAAGGATTCACCGCGTTATCCCAAGCTTTTTCAGGGATGCGCTCAGGGAGGAATAAATGGATCTCGCGACAATTACTGCTGGCATGAAAGAACGTGTCGAAGCCAAGCCAGCTTTCGGCAACACCGTGAAGTTTGATTTCGGCGATGCCGGCAAAATCCATATCGATGGCAAGAACGGCAATGCCGTCACCAACGACGATGGCCCAGCAGACTGCACCTTGAAAATCGCCCTCAGCGACTTCGTTGACATGGTTGAAGGCCGTCTGAACGGCATGAACGCCTTTATGGGCGGCAAGTTGAAAGTTGATGGCGACATGTCGATCGCTATGAAACTTCAGTCGATCATCGGCTAAGCGCAGCGCGCGCCCGATGCAAGTGGTTCAGGACCCTTTTGTGAATGCGTTACAAGGTCTGGAGACCTTTCGTATCCATGGGCCTGACGACAAAACAATCCGCGCGGCTTTTGTTCCCTATCAGGGGGATAATCCGCGCGGATCTGTTGTTTTAGCACCCGGTCGGACTGAATATATTGAAAAATATGCGGAGACGATTTCCGATCTCCTCGCTCGGGGCTTCAATGTTCTAACCGTCGATCATCGCGGTCAGGGCTGGTCTGATCGATTGGGCTCGTCAGCCCACGCAGGTCATCTCGATAGTTTCTCCAAAGCAACCGAGCATATGGCCTTGGCGGTTGCAGCCGTGGCTGATCGGCTGACAGGTAAGCGTATTCTGTTGAGCCATTCTATGGGTGGCACGATTTGCTTAGAGGCGCTGTTGACCAACGCGATCCCCAATGTGGTTGGAGCGGCGTTTTCAGCACCCATGTGGGGCATTTTGGCACCCCCGGGCATGGGCTTGTTGGCCAAGTCCTTGGTGGCGACTGGCAAGGGCAAAGACGTTGCGCCATCCCTGCCCACGACATGGCAACCCGAAGCTTTCGCGGCCAATCAAGTTACCCATGATCCAAAGCGCTTTGCCCGCAACAATGCCTTGATGCTTGAAGAGCCTGCCTTGCAGATTGCTGGCCCAACCAATGGCTGGTTGGTTGAAGCCATTAAGACAATGGCCTCTTTCACGCCCGCTCGCCTCTCCCAAATCAATATCCCGATCTTGGTTGTCAGTGCCGAAGGCGAGACCATTGTGGATAATGCCGCCCATGTCCGTATCTGTGGTCAAGTGCCCCATGGCCAGCTTCGCGTGGTAGCAGGGTCTAAGCACGAACTTTTGCACGAAGTGGACGCCATCCGAGCCGCGTTTTGGGCTCATTTTGATACTTGGGCGGATCAAGTCCTAGCCTAAGGCGTCTAAAGTCCAGTCAACTACACTGCCGTATGCATTGATGGCTTGCTTAGTCTGCCATGATGTTTATACCCGCGCCTTCGAACGGGCAGGTGGCCGAGTGGTTGAAGGCGCACGCCTGGAACGCGTGTATGGGTGCAAGCCCATCGAGGGTTCGAATCCCTCTCTGTCCGCCAGTTCGATCTGCCAACAAGTCAACCTCTTGTTTGGTACAAGCCACGCCTCCCTCTGCATGAGAGGGGAGCAGCCTAGATTGTTTAGGCAGCAGGCTAAGTCTTCAAGCCTCCTATCCTCGCTGACTTTAGGTCGCCATCCTTCAGTGTGACGGCTGTTCCGTTGCCGTTGCCAGTTTAAGCCCGGCTCCCTGCCACGCAGATTCCCATTTGTTGAACTCAAGACCTTGTGCAAGACTGGCGAAAACAAGAACGATTTGCCGGGAGTGAAAGTCAGGACACATGGTTGAACGCTATACAATTTGGGGCACGCCTCATTCACTTTATACCGGGAAAATCCGCTCTTATTTGATCAAAAAGGGGATAGCCTACGAAGAGATCATGGCGTCGGACCCTAATTTTGTTGGCGACATTATCCGGCAAGTTGGTCTCAAAGTGATTCCCGTCATGCAATCGCCGGGCGGTGACATCATTCAAGACACCACGGCCATGATTGACTACATCGAAAGCCGGGTTGCCGCGCCCAATTTCGTGCCGCCTGGCCCAGTCCAGCGGATTGTTGCAGACCTGATTGATGCCTTTGGGTCCAATTACTTGATGGCGATCGCCATGCATTATCGCTGGTCTTATCGGGAACAGCAGGAACATTTCCTATGCAATGAGTTTGCGCGCGCGGTGCCAGCGCCAACCTACAGCGATCGGATGGAGAAGGCTGGCAAACTCATGTCCCGCTTTGCGGACTTTTTGCCGAACCTTGGTGTGACGCCAGACGTTATCCTCGCAATGGAAGAGAGCTACAAAGAGCTTCTAGCTTTGCTGGAGAGACATTTTCAGAACTACCCCTATTTTCTGGGTGGCTCTCCTAGCGCGGCCGACTTTGGCATGATGGCGCCTTTGTATGCGCACCTCGCGCGTGACCCCGTCCCGGCATTTCTTATGAAGACGACGGCACCTTCAGTGTTTCGTTGGACAGAACGGATGAATATGCCGGGCCTAAAGGACGGCGACTTTAAGGATGTCGCGATTGGCTTTCCTGAAGGCGATGCGTTTCCAGAAACCCTTGAACCCATCTTGGCATTCTTGTTTTCCCAATGGGGTCCGGGTCTAAAGGCCGATGCGGAACGCTTTGACGCTTGGCTGGATGGTCTTGAGACCCCTCACGCTGGAACACTTGTATCCCATGATGGGCGACGGCAAGTTCATCCACATATCGGGCGGATCAGCTATGCGTGGCGTGACGTTGTGATGCAACGGGCCAGCCAGCCCCATGCGCTTTGGCATTTTGAGCGATCCCGCACAGCGGCACAGGCTTTAACGGGCGTCGATCGCGACCGACTGGACGCCCTACTTGAACGAACCGGTGGAAATGCCATGATGGCCCTAACAACAAAGCGCAAAATAGCCCGGCACGATAACGTCTTGGTGCTGGCTTAGAAGCCACTAGAAGTAAACGTGCCCGAACGCCGAATAATGGCGAGGGACTTTAGGGGGGAAACAGATGAGCAAATGGCGGATCGCAGCGGGAAGTGCTGCCGTGCTTTTGATAAGCGCGTTTGTCGCGATCAAATTTTTCCCCATCCAAATTGCGGCGGCGATCGACAAGGTTCGAAATCCAATAGCCCCGCCCCAGACTGTCACATGGGAGAAGGGGCCCAACAGTCCTCCGGCAGGCGAGCGCCCTCCCAATATCATTTTGATCGTGGCTGATGATCTCGGGATCAATGATCTAACCTCAACCGGAACCGGCGTTGCAAACGGACTTGTGCCGACGCCCAATATTGATGCGCTCGCCAAGGAAGGTGCGCAATTTAGTACAGGCTATGCCGGCAATGCCACATGCTCCCCCTCGAGAGCGGCTTTGATGACGGGGCGCTATCCCGCTCGATTCGGCTTTGAGTTTACGGCTGTTCCAAAGGCCTTTGCGCGGAATTTAGGTGTCCCGGTTGAGGGGCGCTTGCATCAACCGATCTATCACGAAGACCGAGAAGCCGAGATGCCCACCATGGAAAACATGGGCATGCCCGAAGATCAGATTACGATTGCGAAGCTTTTGAAGGGCAAGGGCTATAGAACCCTGCATATCGGCAAGTGGCATCTGGGTGAAGCACCCAAAATGCGGCCGGAAGCACAGGGTTTTGATGAGAGTTTGGGCATTATGTTTGGGGCAGGCAAGTTTCTGCCAGACAATCACCCAGACGTCGTCAATGCAAAGCTTGAGTTTGACCCAATCGACCGCTTTCTTTGGATTTACGGCACGGATGCGGTTCAAAAGAATGGCGGCCAAAGATTTCATGTCGACGAGTATATGACCGACTATTATACCCATCAGGCGGTTGCCGCGATTGAGGCCAACGCAAACCGGCCCTTCTTCCTCTATCTGGCTTACAATGCGCCCCATACGCCTTTGCAAGCCAAGCGCGAGGATTTTGACGCCCTGTCCGGGATCAAGGATCACAATACGCGCGTCTATGGTGCCATGATCCGTGCCTTGGATAGAGGTGTTGGTGAAGTTGTTGCGGCGCTCAAGAAAAATGGCTTGGATGAAAACACGATTATCGTGTTTACCAGCGATAATGGTGGGGCTTGGTACGTCGGCCTGCCGGATATCAATAAGCCATATCGAGGTTGGAAAGCTACGTTCTTTGAAGGTGGAATTCGGGTGCCATATCTGATGCGTTGGCCGGGTAAGATCAACGCGGGTCAAAAAGTTACAATGCCCGCGCACCATCTTGATTTTTACGGGACGGCTGCGGCAATTGCCGGGGCGCGTGTTCCAGGTGATCGCGCGATGGACACTTTGAACCTCTTGCCGTTCGTCACGGGCACCCCACAACTGGAATCGCGCACGTTGTTCTGGCGGTCTGGGGCCTACCGCGTTGTGCGGCAGGGCGACTGGAAATTGCAAGTTGCCGGCAACCCAAACAAAGCTTGGCTCTATAATCTCGCGACCGACCCAACTGAGAAAAAGAATTTAGCGCAGGCCGAGCCAGATCGGGTGGCCGCCATGAAGGCGATGTTGCAGGCCCACGACGCTGAAATGCCCAAGCCCTTGTGGCCAGCCTTGGTAGAGGACGCTATTCGTATCGATGTGCCCCTGAATGCGCCTTGGACGCCAGATCAAGAATATGTCTATTGGGCAAACTGACAACGTTTAGCCCGTAGGCCTATTTGTTTAGTAGGGAGGCTTTGCAGCATTCGAGAAATGCTTTGGCGAGCCGTGAGGGTGTTGGATCGGCTGTTACAAAAGCATAGTCTTGCCGAATGTCAGGCAAGAATGGGCGGAGTACGATCTGATCTCGAACATAGGCACTGGCAAGCGCGTGGTTGACGATTGCGACGCCAACGCCACGAGCAGCCAAAGCACATGCGCTACCGATTGTGTGCGTTTCGACTAGGACTGTTGGCACGACGCCGGCCGTGGCGAAGGCGGCCTCGACTTGGGCTCTGGAACTGCTTCCCAACCCCAACAGAATGAGCGGAACATTGCGCAAAGCCACCGCATCAACGCTTTTGGCTTGTGCAAGTTCATGCTGTGCCGGGATCACGCATGTTGTCCCGCATTCCAGGATGGACTCGGCAGTTAAATCGACTCTTTCCAAGGGAAGTTTGACAAAGCCAGCATCGACCGCACGCGATGCAATCATTGCCTTCACTGTATCAACCCCGCCAGACTCAAGTGTTAGGCGAACTTTGGGATATAGCTTCAAAAAATCCGCTGCGATCTCGGACAAAAATCCTTCAAGCAAGCTGGGTGGTGCCACAATGCGCAATTGACCTGATCGAAATTCGGCAATGTCGCTGGCTAGAATCCTGACACGGGCGATATTGTCGAGGGCTCTGACAACCTCATCATAGAGCAAAAGTCCATCCGGACTGAGGGTGAGGCGACCCTTGTCACGATGAAAAAGCTCAAAGCCGACATCCTGTTCGAACTGGGCGATCAAGCGACTTGCGGCTGGCTGGCCGAGCCCGACCTTCTTTGCGGCAGATGTAACCGAGCCCATTCGAACGACTTCGCGGAATATCTCCATTGCCCGGGGATTGAAGTTCTTGATTGTTCGGGTGGCAGTTGCCTTGCCCATTTAGTTTTTTTCGCCGTGAACGAAAGGCAATATAATGCATGATGGCGTTTGAGGGCCAAAGTGGACCGTGTTCGTTGCCACGACGGGTTCTGGACCCAAAAGGCCTGCGGGGTGGCCCGTATTGGGGTTCACATCAAAGTGGGGGAAATTGCTGCTGGACACGTCAAGCCGGATACGGTGGCCACGTGCAAACAAGTTGCTTGTCGGGAAAATTGTCACTTCAACTGGATATACTTCCATCGGCGTCATGAGCTCAGCTTTTTCACCAGAGTTGCGAAACCTCAGCCTAAGAATGCCATGACTTAGATTCATTGCATAGCCGTCTGGATAGTCCGGGTTAGGTGGATAAACATCCACGAGCTTGAGGCAAACATCGGTGTCGACAGCGCTGGAGGATATCCAAAGCTTGGCTATAATTGGACCGGTCACCTCGAGGTCATGGTCCAGGGTTGCCGTTTGGAATGAGGCAATTGACTGACTTGGAACATGACCTTGATCGAAAGCACCCGCCTCCATGACCGGCGCTCCCGATGCAATAGCGCCGCCGCGCGTGGCCACAGGATTTTTGGGATCATGAACCCAATCAATCGATCCGCTCTTTTCGCTGGACGCAAGACTTAGCGTGTTTTCCTGTGTGAGATAAAGCGGTGTGGCAATGGCATTGGGGATCGGCCATGTTCGCTCATTTCGCCATGAGCCGCCATGATCCATTTTCCCAGCACTCGTTCTTCGCCCTGAGCCGCCGCCCATAACAAAGATTTGCACCAGATTGCTCGTTGATTGCGCATCAACTGGCGCTGAAAGATTCTGATTGAACCACTCCAGCCGCAATTGGTCATAGCCACTTGCGATGTTGCCATCCAAAGGGGCTGCTAGGCCAAAATCAACATCGCCAGCATGCGTAACCGAGCGCTGCCCATGTGTCCAAGGCCCCAAGATCATTCGATAGGGCCCTTTTTTGAGCTTTGATAAGCCTTCAAAGTTCTCGATCGTGGTCAAAGCGTAAGGATCGTACCAACTGCAGATGAACATCGTTGGAGCATTGGAGAACCCCGCATAATTGCCCGCCGCATAGAGGCCCTGCCGACGCCAAAACTCGGAAAAGGTCTCGTTGCGCCAAAGCTCCAACACATAGCTTTCATATTCTGGAGCTAGGGCAAGAGGGGATTGACCTTCCGACCACGGATTGATGCCAATCCAATCCCTGATGTTCTGTGCCTCGAGATAAGCCCGCCGCACTGGATCGCTTAGTGTTGCCGGTGACAGGCGCGCATGGGTCATTGCCCAGGTGAGTTGCTTAAGCTCAAATGCGCCACCCTGGCGAATGCCACTCTTCCAAGCATTAGAGAATCCGCCTGAATCCCAAACCATCGCCTCCAACCCCTGTGGGTTTAGGGAGGCGAGAGCTGCTTGAACATGGGCCCCGTATGACAAGCCCAATGTCGCGACTTTCCCGTTGCACCAGTCTTGCGCCAAAAGCCATTTCAGCGTGTCCTCGCCATCATCGCCTTCATTCACATATTTCGAGAAAACGCCTTCTGAGCCGTTTCGTCCCCGGCAATCCTGCAGCACATAGGCATAGCCTTTGCTCGCGAACCAATTGGCAATTTCCGGTCTGGATTTTGGGATGGGATTTAGGAAGGTGCGGTCGCCATGATTGCTGCTTTGCTTGCCGTACGGGGTTCGCTCTAGCACCACCGGTCGTTTGGCCTTGCCGTCAACAGGCAGATAAACATCTGTCGCAAGCCTAATACCATCGCGCATTGGGATCATGATGCTTTGCACGACTTTGTCGCGCGGAACCGCTACTGCGTCGCCGCTGGTCTTATCGTCAGTGCTTTCGAGCTCCTTGACCATTAACGGGCGCTCCCTAAAGCGACCGTATAGGTCGCCGGGGCATGAGGCCCAACGGGCAAATCAAACCCGACCCAGATCATAACAAGGCTTAGACCAGCCACCATAAAAGCAATCGAAAAGGGTATCATCATTGCGATTAAGGAGCCGATCCCAAAGTTGGGCACCCAGCGTCGGCACATAATCAGCACCAACGGAAAATTGGATGCCAAAGGCGTAACGATGTTGAAAATCGAATCGCCCATGCGATAGGCCGCGGTTGTCATTTCAGGTGAAATGCCAACAAGCATGAGCATGGGTACAACGATAGGGGCCAAAGCGCTCCATTTGGCAGACGCTGACCCAATCACAATATCTAGGCCCGAAGACATCAATAACAGCCCGGTTAACATCGCTGGCTTAGGCAAGTCTAAGCCTTGTAAAAGCTCTGCTCCCTTGATCGCCAGAACGGGTCCTAAACCTGACCATGAAAACATTGCGATGAAATGGGCAGCGGCGAAAATCAGGACCAGATAAGGCGCCATATCGCGCATGCCATGGCCCATCATTGTGATCGCATCATGATGTGTCTTGACGGTTCCAGTCGCGCGTCCAAACGCCCAGCCAGTTGCGAGAAACAAGAGGAAAAACCCGGCAATGAGCGCCTTATAGAACGGCGTCATCTGCGCCGGTCCCACGGCCTCCGTGTCAATTAGGGGTGAAAAGCCTGGCCAGAATGTGAGGCTCGCAAACAAACCAACCACCAACAAGAATGCGATGCCCGCATGGCGTAAGCCCTTCTTTTGCTCTGGTGTTAATTGACCAAGGCTTGCTTCGTCCTCGCCGATGGGGGAGTTTGATCCGGTCCATTTCCCAAGCCGCGGCTCAACGATTTTGTCGGCGACCCACCAAGCGATCGGCGTAAAGACGACCCCGATTGAAAGGGTAAACCACCAGTTTCCCAAGGGGTTCATAACAAAGTTTGGGTCAATAATCTTGGCGGCAGCTTCGGTAATGCCCAGCATCAGTACGTCAAACTGGCCGGGAATATAATTGCCTGCAAAGGCTCCCGATATGCCTGCATAGGCTACCGCAATGCCTAATAGAGGGTGGCGGCCAGCTTGGGCGTAGACCAATGCTGTCAACGGAATCATCACGACATAGGCGGCGTCTGACGCATGATGAGACAAGACACCAAGGACAAATATGCATGGTGTTAAGGCAGCACGGGGCACGCGCCTGACCGCACCGCCCAGCAGGGCAGAAAATAGGCCAGAGCGTTCTGCCACAGCGGCACCCAACATGACTACAAGCACAAGTCCAAGCGGGGGAAATGCTGTCATGGTTGCTGGCATTTCAACCAGCAGTCGCCTGATGTTCTCAAGAGAAAGCAGACTTTCAGCCTTAACCGTCGCACCGCTAAGCGGATTAACGGCAGACCATCCTGCGCCTTCTGCCCAAGCCGAAAGGATCATCAAGACGATGATCAAGAAGACAAAAATCAGCACCGGATCTGGCAGGCGGTCACCGACGCGCGCAATCGTATCGAGCAGGCTGGATTTAGCTGGTTTCTTCTTAAGTGATAGACCGGTCAAATCCATGCACTCCTTTTGCTGCCATGCTTTGGGATTAGCTGGTCTAGGTGTTAGCCTAGAACTGCATACCTAAGCGCAAGGAATACGAACGACCCCGGACATCATAGGTGTAGATGTCAAAATTGATCGGCGCGTTAGCATAGGAAAGTGGCGGCATTTGATCGGAGACATTGTTGATGGCAAAACTGATGTTGGTATTCTTCCATGGCAATTCATAGCCGATCTCAATATCTTGATAGACGACCGCTTTCGTCTTGCTATTTTTGACCGTATTCACAACATCGGTCGTCTCACCAATGTAACGGCCCCGCCAAATAGTACTCCAGGCGTCATTGCTCCACCGCAAGGAAGCTTGACCCTTCCAGTTGGGATAGGTTGAGCGCGGTCTGTCTCCCAATCCGGCACGCTCATCAAGAATGGGTGCGCCACCTGTTGGATTTGGGCTCGTGGTCAGGAAACTATCCAGATAGGACGCGTCGATTACCGCCGCAAATCGGCCAATTGATGTACTGAAGTCGTAACGGAGCGTCGCGTCATATCCGCTCGTTTGAATTTCACTCAGATTTTGTGCACCAACCAAAACATTGCGGATCGACCCCGTTGAAGCATCGCGACTTATGAGGGAACAGAAAACGCCGCCCTGGGCTGCACATAAGCCAAGAATTTGTGTCACAGCTTGGGTTGCGATTGCGTCAGTAATGGTGATGTCAAACCAATCAATTGTGAAGGAAAGGCCGGGCAGGAAGCTCGGCTTGATTGCAAAGCCATAGCTATAAGTATCCGCGGTCTCAGGCGTTAGCCCCAAGTTCCCGGACAATGTTCCAGGAATAAGGCCATTGAGATTGAAATTTTGCTGATTGTAGCCAGTTGGAACTCCGGCACAGCCCGGACGGCTTGGATTTGCGGCGGCTCCGCCGTTACAAGGATCAATCCCCTGAAAGCTTGTTTCGCGGCCACCTTGGTAGAGTTCCAGAATTGAGGGCGCACGGAAGCCTTGCGAAAAGGTACCGCGGAGAAGGATATCGTCAATCACGCGCCAGCCAAGACCGACCTTCATGGTCGTCGCCTCTCCTACCGTGTCATAGTCTGAGTATCGGGCTGCGACACTAAGATCCAAGCTCTTGGCAAGTGGTGCATCCCGGAGCAGGGGGGCTGATACCTCAACATAGCCTTCATGCAAGGAGTATTCGCCCGTCGTTGGCGTCCTGGTTTGAGCTGAGGTCGTGGTGTAGATGGCAGGAATAAACCTTGGCGTCGCATTCACTTCCGCGTCTGGAATATCGACCGCTTTATTCTTGCGGTACTCGTAGCCAGCAGCGATGGATAAAGGTCCAGCCGGCAATTCAAACAAATCGCCCGTGACATTGAACGCAATATTCGTCATCTCGTTGGAATTATATTCTCTGGCGGTGAAGCGAATATAGTCGGCAGCGGCAGCCGACATGGGTCCAAACAGATTGACCGGCGCGCATCCTGCAACAGCTGCGCAGTTTGCTGGATTGCCTAAAGCCAGAAACAGGCGGTCATATTGGATGCCATTTTCCGCTGAAGAATCGATCGCGTTCTTGGAATAGCTCATGAAGGCATCCCAATTCCAGTCACGGGTGCCCAATTTGAATTTGCCCTCAAGGCCTGCCGTAAGCCGATCGGTTGTCACTTCCTGGATGTTATTCCGATTGCCAACGTCAAACATCACCCGCCGAATGCGCCAAGCTTGGGTCGAGGAAAATGCGAGTGCATTGGCTGTCGGCACGCCATTTGCGGTACCAAATGGATTGAAAGCTTGCGAATTCGCAATACCAAAGCCCCGGATGGTTCCCGACGTTCCGCCAATATCGAGGTTGACCGGCGAGAATAATTGATTGGACTGGCGGGTGCTTCGCAGGGCTTCAACCTTTAGCTTCAGGTTGTCTGAAATTTCAAAACCAAGTCGCGCGTAAAGCCCGAACCGCTCGCTTGGGCCCACAGAGTAGATGCCCTGGGCCTGGGTGTTAAAAGCATCATCTGGCAACACGGCCGTCCGGAAACCGTCGTCCGCCAAAGCGCCAGCGCCAAAGCCGCCTAGCGCCCGTGCGGTAATCGGGGCGGTTGATGTTGCAAAGCCCGTAGGGGTTCCGAAGTAGGCATTTCCAGATAGGCCGGGAAGAATGAACAAACCCCGCTCGCTGGTCCCCGGGCCCACTTGAGGCACCAAAGTATTTACGGTGAGGTCTCTGTCGGCCGTGCCAATTGGATCTTCTTTGATATAGCTTGCCGAAACAACGAACGAAGCACGATCAAAGGTCTTGCCCCAATTGACGACAGCAGAAAACTGTTCGCCGTCGTTCTCGGAAGTTGTCGCTGTTTTCAAGTTTAGCCGCAGGCCGTCAAAGTCCCTGAGGGTCTTGATATTGACGACACCAGCGATCGCATCTGCGCCATAAATAGCGGAAGCACCATCTTTCAGCACCTCGATACCTTCAATCATGCCAAAAGGCATGGTGTTGAGGTCAACAAAGTCGCGGAAGCCGCGCTGGCCTACGCCATCCACCCAACGATGCCCGTCAACGAGAACCAATACACGATTGCCACTGCCCTCGGCTCCACCGAGATAGCGCAAGTTGATTGAACTTGCCCCGAAAGATGTACCCTGTGTTCCGTTGCTATTCAGGCTGACGCCAGCTGCGGGTAGCTTTTGCAGCACATCACCGATTGAAGCTGCCCCTGAATTTCGCAAGTCAGCTCCGGTAATTGTCAGAACCGGACCGACCGAATCCGCGTCGCGACGCTGGATCCGCGATCCTGTAACGATGATCGTCTCGACAGCTCTTTCTGGCTCAGCCGAAGTCTGGCTTTGGGCATGGGCTGACATTGGAAGGGCGGCAGCAATCATAGCAATGGACAAAGCTGGATAGGCGACGCCTGAGTACAATTTGCTCATTTTTGATTGGATGATGCTTAGCATGGTTCGCCCCCTGATTGCTTTTCTGCTGTTCCCACCGCCAGAAACAATAAGCCAAATTAAACGATACATGTCTTCTTCGAGGCTATGCAATACTATCACTTTTTTACATCTTCCTATGCGCATTTGGCATGAAATAGATTCCGGGATTAAACTGTCCTAATCCAGTTGCAGGAGGATGTTCTCGATGGATAGGCGCGTTTTGCTAGGCGGCATGGTGAGCGGTGCCTGCATGGGCATTTTTCCGACTGCTGCCATGGCTCGGCAGAACAAGGTAACACTCGCTTTCTTGGGACAATGCCTGATCGAACATGCGCCGACACCCTTGGAGTGGCCCGGTCGAGATGGTGTACTCAAGGCACTACGCCAGTCGGACCTGGCTGTTTCAAATTTTGAATCCGTAATCCTGGGACCTCGTGCGGGGGCTCCTACGCGTGATTTGGAGACTCTTCATACGGCAAAGCCAGATGTTTTGGATATTCTTTATCGGGCCAATATTCGTCTGGTAGGGTTTGCCAATAATCATGCTTTTGATCTTGGGACTGGCGGAATCCTCGACACCCTAGATGCGCTAGAAGCCGCGCGCATGACTGTGGCTGGTGCAGGGATCAATGAAGCTCTGGCAGCAAAGGCGGGCTTTAGGTCCGCCCGCAACCAAGAAATAGGCTTGGTCGCCTATGCGACAGGAAAAGTGCGCCCGGGCGGCGCTGCCACGCCTCAGCGCGCCGGAGTAAATGAGGTGCGTGTTAGCGAGGCAGGCGTCATCGTTGAAGAAGATGCCAATAAAGTACTCAGTGCCATAGCCGACGCCAAGCGTAAGAGCCCCAATATAATTGTCTGTCACCACAATCATTTGTGGGAACCCGTCCAAATCCAGGTGCCTGCTTGGCAACGGGAATTCGCAAAGCGCTGTGTCGACGCAGGCGCTTCGATATTCATCGGCCATGGTGTGCCAATGGTTCAAGGTATAGAGATTTATCGTGGTGTCCCTCTCTTGTACGGTTTGGGCAATTTCGTATTCCAGACTGAAAAGCCAGTAGGTGCTTACCCGCCGCAGGCTTGGCAAGGCGTCATCGCGACGGGTAGCTTTAAAGACGGAACCTGTACCCAGCTTTCACTTGCGTGCATCATGCTCAATGAAATCGGTTTGGCCGGTCCAAGCGATACTCAGACCCGCGGATTCCCTCGAATGGCCACGCCGTCCGAGCGTGACACATTTTTTGACCGCCTAAAGCAGTTGAGCCAACCATTTGGGACGCGCTTCGTAGCTCAAAAATCTGGCGTGATCGAATTGGCTCTCTGATCCGATAAGCATCTTTCCTGCCCAGAACGAGCCAAAGTCTGGTTCGGGCCACGGCAGCATTATTATCCTCTGATGAACCCATATTTTTGTTATCGCATCGGTACCGGGCGCTGCGACCAAGGCAACGACCCCACTATCCAAAACAAGTGTCTGGCGATCCATGAACGCGGCCGCCCTTTAACTTGCTTCGTTTTGATCAAGGTCGCTTGACATTTGAGGGTGACAACTTTCCAATCCGACTTCAATCAAAATTCAAGCGAGAGATAGAAGCATATGGATGAACGTACCCACCACATGCTCACGTCTGCGCCTGCGCCGTTACTTTTAAGAATGGCGACGCCAAATGCGCTCGCCTTTGCCATTCAGTCTTCAGTTAGTTTGGCTGAAGTCTGGATTATAGGACAGCTTGGAACCAGCGCACTGGCAAGTATCGCCTTAGCTTTCCCCTTACTCATGTTAATCCAGACGATGTCGGGTGGGGCATTGGGCGGCGCTGTAACGTCTTCCATCGCGCGCGCTTTGGGCAGTGGTGACCGCGAGCGAGCGCAGAAGCTCATTTGGCATGGTCTGGCAATTTCCGCGATTGGGGCAGGGCTCTTTCTATTGCTTTTTTTGATCTGGGGGCGCGCCTTGATCGCATTTTTGGGTGGGCGTGGCGAAATCTTGGAGCAAGCCTTTGACTATTGCGCCGTGATTTTCTGGGGCGGGCTGTTCCTTTGGCTCGTCAGCGTTGTTGGCGCTGTCTTTCGCGGCATGGGTGATATGAAGTTTCCAGCCATATTGATGGTTGCCAGCGCGGTTCTCCAAGTTCCTCTGACTGCTATTTTGGTACTTGGCCTCTTTGGTGCGCCCCAATTGGGCATTGTTGGGGCCGCTTATTCTGCGGTGATCAGCGGTGTTCTGATCAGCGCGATCATGCTGATCATCCTTGCTCGACCCGGGCGGGTCATTCAGTTGAGCCAAAAGTATTTGTCGTTTTCCAAAGCGTTGTTTCAAGACATTTTCAAAGTCGCCTTGCCGGGTTGCATGTCGCCAATCTTCACGATCTTCATCATCTTGAGCTTAACGGCCATGGTAGCAACTTTCGGGGAAGCAGCCTTGGCGGGTTATGGCATAGGATCGCGCATTGAGTTTTTGGTGATCCCGCTCGTCTTTGGCATTGGGGCGGCCATGACCTCCCTTGTAGGTTTAAGTATAGGTTCGGGGAATATTGAACGGGCCGAAAAAATTGGCTGGATTGGCAGCGCATCTGCAGCCTGTTTGACCGGTATTTTAGGGTTGGTTCTGGCGCTCTTTCCACATGTTTGGATCCCCGCCTTCACCAAAGACCAAGCGACGTTTGAAGCTGCGCGCAGCTACATTCAAATTGTTGGGCCGTTCTTTGCCTTCCAAGGATTGGGATTGTCGCTCTACTTCGCAAGCCAAGGGGCAGGGGCCATGCGTTGGCCGGTAATCGCGATCTTGGCGCGCGTTGTGCTGGCGGTTGGCGTTGGCTGGTTACTGGCGTTTTGGTTCGACCTAGGCCTTCAAGGTGTGTTTATCGGGGCAGCTGCCGCAATGACCACCTTTGGTCTGATCATTGCGGCTTCCTTGAGGCTGGGGGCATGGCGCAGCTCAAGATAACTAAGCCTCGCCATTTGTTCTGGGCAAACAGGTTAGACCTTTAAGGTCACTTCTCCACCTCAAACAGGTCGCGCACGGCCCCCGATTGGTCGTGCATCGTGAGCTGCATCTCATCGCCAAAAATCTGCACCATCAGATAGCCAAAACCTTGATAGGTGCGCGCAATCCGGGTGTCAGGCGTGAGTGGACGTGGGCTGACATTACCCCCGCCATTGCCGAGTTGGACGTGCAACGGCCCGCCGGAAACATTCGGCGCATTCGCCTTCAAAGGCCATGACCGCAAATAATGGTGGTGATGCCCCGTCAACACGAGGTCAACATTATAGGTTTCCATAAGGGTCAGAAAATCTGTCGACGGCTTTGGGTTGCGCTCTGGCCAGGCGGAGTGGTGGAAGGCAACGATTTTCCATTTGGCTGTTGATGCCTTTAGTGCTGCCTCGAACCAAGCACGCTGGCGGGCACGGAAATTAGCGTCTGCGCGATCGCGCACCTCCAAGTTTGAATCGAGCACGAACATTTCAAGATCGCCATGGCGATGCGTGTAGTAGCTCGTCTCCGGGGCCGCATAGGCGTGATAGCGATCGAACCACACAAAATCGTCCTCGCCATTGCCCATCACCGGCAAAACAGGTGTGCTGGCCATAAAATCGCCCATGGCAGCCAGATACTCATGCGTCCACTCTGCCCGCTGGTTTAGTTTGCCCCCGTCGGTCAGATCGCCGACATTGATCAAAAATTGCGGCGTTTCAGCGTGGATTTTCCTCGCAAGATGGGCGTTGATATGCGGCCGTGCTTCCGTGTCGGAAATGGCCGCAAATACGATGGGCGCACCCGCAGGCGGGGCAGCGTTGAACGCAAAGGGCCCGTATTGTTTCTTTTGATCCGGCCCGGTCGTCACAGAAACGCTGTAGTAATAGCGCTGGCCGGGTTCGAGGTCAGCCATCACGGCTTCTTTTAGTCGGCTGGTGCCCGCTGGCAGAGTGACACTTCGTGCGTCCTTCATGTCGGCAGTTCGCGCCCAAGACAGCGTGGCGGCTAGAGGTCTGTCCGTTTCCCAGAGGACGCCAGCGCTGGTCCCCGTTACCTGCTGCAGCAGGGGCCCATGGCTGGTCATATGCGGTTGTCCGGGTTGCGGCACACCTCGGCTCAAGGCCGTGGCGCGGCTTTCAAAGCGGGCAGCGATTTCTTGTTGGCTCAAGGCCCGGTTGTGCAGGGAGACAGCCTTAACCACGTCTGGAAGTGCCATCAAAGGCTCGCGCGAGAATTGGCCGACCAGATCGAGCGAGGTGCCTGCAAGGAGGCGAACATTGGCCGTTGCGACTTGGCGCGCAACCTCCACACCATTGTGGAAAAGGATGAGCGCGCGGCCATCGTGAACGGCCGTAATTTGATGCCAATAGCGTGACGCCCCGCGCCGATAGGTGCCCGCTTGGGCCTTGGCCTGCCAGCGTGAGGCTTTGACCTCCATCACAGGCCGCGCCAAGGACGCGCCCCCTGCCTCAAACAGGACAAGTCCTTCGTTGAAACCAAAACGCCATACCGGAGCTTGTCCAGGCGCAGCGGCCACAAGGGCGGCACCCACTGGCTTGTCTCCATGATAGGACAACCAGATTTCAGCCGTAAAAGGCCCGCTGGGCAGGCTGCGCCCTTCCATGAGATCGTGGATCTGATGGCTGGCGGGTGCCCCCATCCATTGCCGCGTTGGTGGTAAAGCATCCCCATCGCGAAGGCCGCGCGGAGGCACGGCATTGCTGGACAAGGTCGGCTGGCTATCGGTCTCCATACTTGGAAACAGGCCCCAATCTGGCACGAATTCACGGCTCATGACCTCGCCAGGCAAAACCGGGAGAGGATCTGCCGACATCTCAGCATTGTCGGGCAAAGCGGCGCGCAGCGGCGGTAGACTTGTTTGGGCGAGGGCGGCTGATGCTAGTGTAAGACAGGCGACAAGCCCGATCAATGCGCTACGTGTTGCTGTTTGAAGTGTCATATCGCTTCGCCTCCCAGTGCCGAGACCCCCTTTTGTCAGAGAAACGTGACACTCTGTCGGGGGAGGGGGGCTAGCAGCCCTGCACAATCACGCGAGTAGTATGCTCTTTCAGAGTTTGCCTCGATAAACTGGAGCGCCCCAAGCCAAGGCCCAGAAAGCCTAAAGTCCACTTCCTTTATATCTCGATTGACGACCGAGAGTCCGGCTGATCAAGGTGCATAATCTTGAACGCAAGACGTCGGTTGGCACACCTAAGACTTATAGGATGCGCTCGGCATGAATTCGCCGTGCCTGAGGAATTAAAGCCTCAACCTGAGATTTGCGTCGCCTTGGTCCGCCAAGGGTGCAATTCTGGTGCAACTTTGACAAAAGCTGCCGTTCTCAAATGCGCCAAACTAGGTCAATAAAAAGGTTTTGCCGTATTCCCGAAAGCAGACATTTAACGGCCCGTACAATGAGTAGCAAAGCATCATTTGAACGTCCGCATTCGCCGCCTACCACACCCAAACCGGACCCGCCCTCTTGGCCACGTTTTCCGCGAAGACGATGTCGGAGGGCTTCTCTATCCGCGATGGACAGACGTTTCAAATCAAGAAATCGGAGTCAAAGAATCTCGAAAACTCAGCCATTCTAGACGACTGTCGCAAGTAGCCTCCATGACTGGGGCAACAATTGGATCATCGACGAAGGCACCTGCCGCTATGCCAACATGCTGAGGAATGAATGATGATGTCCAATACAGTGTGGTCCCGCATGTGCTGCAAAACCATCGGACCTGCTCATCTCTGATAAGGTACTGGGAAAGACTGCCCTGCCGATTCACAATTTGGTCGTCGGAAAAATATGCTTGCCATCCGAATGCCGAACCAGTGCGTTGACGACAATTGCCGCAGTGGCAGATCGCATTAAGCGCAGGCTCGCCAACAACCTCAATCGAGGTTGAACCGCAACAGCAATTAGCTTTTCTGACCATGACGCAGCTTCCCTCTCAACTTCTGCTCACATAACTCAAGTCTGCTGTCCTGATTGTAGGCCAGCCCGCAAGCATCCGCCCTTCATACGGAAGGTTCTTTCACTTTTGAAGGGCAGCTTTCGCCCCCCACGCCCCCCAAAGCAGACCATCCGCATTCGGCCAAGTTCGGCCGGAACCAGTTGCTTACCATTGCAGCAACTCCGCGTTCTTTCCGCCTTGAATTTCTGTTGACACGTTGTCGCTAGCACATGATACCTTGCATCAACTAAACGAAGATATGAGGCTAAGGGCTGCTATGACGAAGCGAACTTTGGAAAAACGGGATATTCCTGCCGCTTTGTTGGCAGGCTTTCGTTGGTTAAGAAATCCGGTTTCACAAGGCGGGGCAAAGCAAGTGCCGCGTATCCAAATGCTGGCGAGTGGGCCCGAGATACTGGCCGATGTTGAGCGTATGCGAGCCCATCCATCGGGCAAAAAACTATTGGCTGAACGCCCCGACCTCGGTGTATTTCTGTCCGACACGGCTGCTCTCAAAGCAATGCCACCAGCCAGTCTGGGCCGGGCAGTCTATGATGCAATGGATAATCCAGTTGGCGTCCCGGGCTATCTGCTAGCGGGACTAATCTACAAGGACGGGTTTTTCGATTCATTTGATATGAGTGATGACGCGCGTTTCTATTTGGAGCGTATCCGCTGGCTCCATGATTTGTTTCATGTCGTCAGTGGTTATGCCACCGATTTGGCGGGCGAGGGCATGCTCATTTATTTCCAACACGCTTATCTTTATGGGCTGAACTTCAACTCATTGGCACGATCACCTTTTGGTATTGGCCCGCGATACTTTCTTCGTCCCGATTGCGGACAAGCGCGTTGGCAAGAGTATCTTCGCGATGCCAACGCGCGTGGACTACACGCATATAATGTTTGTCCAGCAGTGTTTGCGCCCTGGGAGGAGTTGCTAAGCCAACCGCTTAGCGATGTCAGACAACAACTCGGAATCGTGCCGTTTTTGGAGGACAGCTCGCGCTGGCTTGACAAGAGTATGCTGGGCAAAAGGGCAGCCACGGGCTTTGGTGCGCAGTCTCGCGAGGCAAAGCAAGCACAACTGGCGCGCAAGGTGGTTGAAGCTGGGGTCGATTACCGCGATCTTTACCGGTTCAGCGATGAAAAAGCGCGCAGCCTCCGCGTGTTAGCCGCAAACGGCGCATCAGATGCGCAAATCCGCGAGGCAGCAGCTAACTAAGATTTTAAACTTGGGGGCAGGGGCAAATTGCGCTGTTGCTATTGTGCAATCCGCGGTGCGATCGTGCTTACTGCTGAGAGAGGCTATCGAATTTTGGGTGGCTAGCGAAGCATTCCGAACTACCCATTCCAACGGCCGACAAAAATATAGAGACGAATTCATCTTTTGTGCCCTCGCTTTGTTGGGATAGGTTACAGATACGTCACCCAGCATTCTTAGGGCCGTCACACGCGCTCTGTAGCCAGACCCAGCAATTATAAGTGCTGGGGAAAATCTATGACAGATTCTGTGCGCCGGTCGGCTCGCTTGTTCGATTCTGCTGCTGTGGCGGCGATCCTTAGCCTCGGGTGGATGCACTCTGCTGCAGCCCAACAAGCCAACGAGCAGCCTGCTCGTGAAGTCGAGACGGTGATTGTCACAGGCTCCAACATTCGTCGATCAAACTTGGAAACAACAATTCCAATCACGGTGCTGGATCAGCGCGCGATTGAATTGCGTGGCGCGCTTTTGCCGTCTGAATTGCTGACTTCTCTGCCGTCAGTAAGCAATTTACCGGAAAACGAGACCCGTCTTGGTTCTTCTGGTGCGCGGGGCGATAATGCCAATTTGAACCTGCGTAACATGGGTGCAACGGCAACCTTGGTGCTGATCAATGGTCGCCGTATGGCCATTAACCCATTCACTGCTGGTTTGTCTCAAGCCGTCAACATCAACCACTTGCCGACACAAGGGATCGCGCGGATTGAAGTGCTGCGCGATGGCGCATCCTCTGTTTATGGCTCGGACGCGGTTGGTGGCGTGATCAACTATGTGTTGCGACGCGACTTTGAGGGTGTTGAGGCACTCTTGCGCTATAGCCAACCCGAAGCTGGCGGCGGCGAGAGCGTGCAGGGCGCTGTTACTTTTGGAACACGCTTTGCAGACGACCGGGGACGATTGTTTGGTACATTTGAAGGCCTGTCCCGCGATGCCACCCTTCTGACCGAGCGCGACTTCAGCCGCACATCCTTGAACGTTGATCGTGCGCCAGCGCCATTTAACGCCTTGGGCGGGCCCTTTGATGCACGTTCCGCGCGCGGCTTCTGGCCCACCTTTCGAATTGGCACATCAACGGCCAACAATTTCTTCCGACCTGTGAACGGCACACCTGCGCTCACGACGGCGGCACCTAGCCGCACAACAAATCCAGAATTCTTCTTGGACCTTAACCAGTTTGGGTTTGCTTCACCCAAGACAACCCGCGGCAATGCCTTTTTGACTGCGGAGTATGACATTAGCTCGCGGCTCACGGCCTTTGCGGAATTTGGTTATTACGGCTCCTCATCCACTATGCGTCGCCAACCTTTGGCGCTAAACGCGCCGACGTCAGATCAGCTGATGGTGATGCCGATTGATAGCCCGTTCAATCCATATGGCTCGCGCTTTTATCACGTCACTGGCGCACCAAACACCGACGGCACCGCGCGCGTCGTTGGTGCACCGCGTACCGTCAGCTTCACCCAGCTAACCATCCGCGACTTGGCCGCCGAAAGTGTCGAAACCAAAGCCGACGTCTTCCGGATTGTCGGCGGCGTGCGTGGCAAGTTTGGCAAGACTTGGGAATGGGAGAGCTCGCTATTTTACAATGAAGTCAGCGGCACCGACGATGCATTCCCAGACATTCGTGAAAGCAAGCTCCAAGCTGCGATCGCGCGCACCGATACGAGCGCCTATAATCCATTTGGGTACACATTCCGCGTTGCAAATGGGGCAGTCGTCGCTGACCAGCCCTATACCAATCCGCAGTCGGTCGTAGATTCCTTCTCCGAAGTCTATTCGCGCAGTGCAGAAAGCTCTATCGCCAGCGCCGACTTTAGAACTTCGGGCACCTTGTTCTCCTTTTGGGATAATGAGGTGAAAGCAGCCTTTGGTATGGAGTTTCGTCGGGAAGAATTAAGCGATGTGCGTCCGCCGTTCAGCGGTGAAAACCCTGCCTCCTCGGGCCTCGACCCGCTTAACAACGACTTCTTATTGCACCCACCCCGGCCCGATGTGTTTGGTGAACGCGAAGTCACCAGCGCCTACGTTGAAACCGTGGTGCCTCTGGTTTCGTCCGAGCGCGAAATACCGCTGTTGAATAGCCTTGAGCTGACGGCTTCGGCGCGGTTTGAAAGCTATAGCGACTTTGGTGAGACCACAAAGCCGAAAATTGGCGTAAACTGGCGGCCGACGTCTTGGTTGATGGTTCGCGGCTCCTACAATGAGGGCTTCATGGCACCAAGCCTCGCTGCCCTTTATACCAGTTCGCGTTGGTCCATCACGGCGGGTGCCGGTGATCTCGACGCTTATCGCAATCCGTTCTTGAACGAAGGTCCTTATGTCAAGCGTACTTATTTTGGCGGCAACCCTGATCTCAAGCCGCAGGAATCTGAAGGCGCCACCTATGGCATCGTGTTTGACGTTCCGGGCATCAAAGGGTTGAGCCTTACCGCTGATCTGTGGAGCATCGACCGCACCAACTTGCTGGGCCAACGCAGTACCGCACAGATCGATGCGAGCGATACGGCGCTCTTGCGGGCCTATACGCGGGCACAAATTGCCGCAGGCGTCGCCGTCAACCAAATCGATATCGGCAGTGGCGCAACCTACCGCGGCGATCCCGATGTCCAGCGTTACGCGCTCACACCTGAAGATCGCGCTGCATTTGCCGCTTACAATGCCGCCAACCCAACCAACCCTGCCGCTCCAGCCGGTCGTATCTTCGCGCGGTATCAGCCGTTCCTGAACTTGTCGAGCAGCCAACATGAGGGCGTGGACTTTGGATTTCGCTATGCGATGCCACGCCAGTCCTGGGGCCGCATTCTCATTACCTCAGACTGGAGCTATTTGGACCGCTCGCGCACCACGCTTGCACCCGTCAATGTCGCACCCATAGAGAACAACGGCCTTTATGCCGATGGTGCCGCAAAGTGGCGCAGCACGACCAATATCAACTGGGACTTGGGCGCTTGGAACGCGGGCCTTGGGATTTATCATGTTGGCAAAACCCATGATTCAGGTGCCACGACGACGCAGGCAATTTACGAAAGCCTTGGCAAGCCTTCTTATATCGAGCCATTCTTCACAGCCGGGAATACACTTTATCGCTTGGTGATCGATCCGGTTGTGACCTACAATTTATCGCTAGGCTACATGTTCGAAACTGCATCGCCAACATGGCTCACCAATACGCGGGTGCGTCTATCAATCGCAAACCTTACCGATGAGCCGCCGCCATTAACCTCGGGTGCTTTCGGTTATGATGCAGGTGTCAGCCAAGCCCTGCTAAGTGGCCGGAGCTGGAGCCTTGAAGTGGTGAAGAAATTTTGATGACAAAACCTTGGTCCAGAAGATCCTTCCTCGAGTGTGCTGCTCTGGCGGCACCAATGGTTCTGCCTTTAGGTGCCGGTGCCAATGCTGCTTCGGGCGATGCAATGACGTCGTCTGCCAGCTTGGTGGCAACGGAATTGCGTCGCTGGCAGGTACCCGAAGCCAACCAAGCGGCGGCTGTCGATGCCAATTATTTCTACGGGATCGGCAATCGTACATTGGTGAAGCACCGCAAGTCCGACGGCGTGCGGGTCGCAGAATGGCGAGATAAAGCTGATGGTGCGATCGTGCACTTCAATGCGGGCTATGTCGCCAAGAACCGGCTGATTTTGGCGCACTCAAACTTTCCCCAATTGCCGATGGCAAGCTCGCTGGAGACATTCGACACCACCACCATGCAACCCATTGAGACACACAGTTTCGGGATACGGCTCGGGTCGTTGACTTGGGCGGTTCGTCATGGTGGCTTCTGGTGGGCCTGTTTTGCCAATTATAATGACAAGGGTACGACGCCAGGCTTTGATCAGCGTTGGACCTATCTGGGCCAGTTCGACGACGCTTGGCAGATGCGTCAATCGTGGATCTTTCCCCAAGCGGTCGTGGCAACTTGGGGCGTAAGCTCTAGTTCTGGCGGTGATTGGGGCGAAGATGGCTTGCTCTATGTAACCGGCCATGATGCGGCAGAACTTTATGTTCTGCGCCTTCCCAAACAAGGCGTGGTGCTGGACTATGTCACCAAGATTGCTGTGCCTTTTGAAGGGCAGGGCTGGGCTTGGGATCGAAGCTTGGGCAAGGACCGCGTCATCTATGGCATAAGCCGGAAGCGAAAAGAGATTATTGCTGCCCGCATTCCGCCGATTCCTAAGGCCTGATGCTGGGTCAGATTTAGCTAATGCCCAATCGTCCTGTCGCGTCGGAATCGACAGGTTTCTGACAGAGCCCTAACGGGCCACTAGTTGTTGCCGGCATGTTTGGGGTTCAGCCATGCCGTGGAATGCAAAAGCGGGCTTTTGCTGTTTTGCGACATACATGGCCGCGTCCGCCATTTTGACGACAGTTGATCCATCATAATGGTGCATTGGACACAATGCGACGCCTACACTGGCACCAACCCGCACGGTTCCTGCATCAATTTCAACCGGCTCCAAGATTGCACGAATGAGCATATCGGTGAAGCTCTCAACGGCATCGAGGTCATTACTTGGGTAGAGGATTGTGAACTCATCGCCGCCGATACGGGCAACAAAGTCCTGCGGACGCAAAAGACCACTGATCCGGTTTGCAATCCCGACCAGCAATTGATCGCCAGCATGGTGCCCATGTTTATCATTGATCGCCTTGAAGCCATCCAAATCAATCACCAAAACGGCAAATGGCTCGCTGGTGGCAGATTCGGTCATGGACTTAAGTTGAACCTGAAATGCTGTCCGATTTCCAACGCCCGTCAGCACATCCTTATAGGCTAGTTGTGACAAGGCGCGCTCTCGTTGGCGCGATTCAGTGACATCTTTGAGACTGGCAATTGCAATCGAACTGGTAAGCGACCCTACCCACCTTACACTCGCTTCGAACTCCTGGTTGCCCTGTTTGGATTGCACATCAATGTGGCCTGTCGCCAGCTCGGCCTTTGGTAGAGCCAATAGATGCTCAGTCGACAGGAACAACGCATCCAAGCTGCTAGGCAATGTATGGGTATCCTCACTTGTCAGCTGGGCGCTTCTAAGTGCCTTGAACGCCTCGTTTGCGCCCAGCAATTTTCCAGAGCTATTGAAGACAATCGCTGGCTCGGCGATAACTTCTGCCGCTGCCAGAAGTGCATTCTGTCCGACACCAAAAAGGCTCTTGCGGATTCGCAGGGCTAATTGGCCCAGAAAGCTCTCATCAAGCTTTAGAATCTGCCAAGTAAGCAAGAAGCAAAACGCTGGCGTCAGAATTGGAACCTGAATTTTGTGGGTAATCCAAAGATACTGAGCTAATGGGAACCAGCACATGACAAGCACAATGGTTGCGAGCAGTCCTCTTCCCCAGCTCAAGCGATAAATGATCAGGGTAGCCAGGAGGGTTGCGGCGAGCCCTAAACCCACTTGTCCAACGGGCGTCCACTTGTGTCTCGCAAAGTCGTTGTTGGCCGTTGCCGTTGCCAGGGCAATCGCCTCGGCGCGAACAATTGGCCCTTGCGTTGGCGCAATGAGGGTGAATTGTGGGGTCTTAAGAGCCAGACCGATAATCACTTTCTTGCCGCGCAAAGCGCTGGGCTCGATCCGGCCTGCAGCAACATCTAAAAAGGCGTAGCGCTTAAACTTTGATACCGAAATTTGGAAATTGAGCGGCAGTTGACCGACGCGAAGGTCGGAACGACCGTTTAACCAGTCGGCAGAGAGGGCTAGCTTCTCATCTGGCAAGCCACTGACGCCGCGCAACTTTTGTTGAGCATCAATCTCGAATTTGGACATAACCAGTGTCGCATGCCGGCTAAACCGCTCTATCGGTTGAATGTGTCGATAAGCGCCATCTGGATTCTCTATCTGCGAAACTGGCAGGGCTATCTTTTCGGGCCCGAGAGCAGCCATGGCGTTCTCTAGCTTTAAATCGTCCGCTTCCGAATCTGGAATGCTCAGGCCAGCGTCAATATAAATGCGATCCACTTTGGCTTGATTTAGGTTAGTTAGAGCCTTCGCCATCAAGCGGCGATCAAAGGGAAAAAATCCCATTGTCTGCACAGCTTCTTCATCAATAAAAATGATGATGGTATCTTCTGACGGTTCTATGGTGTCTCTAAACTGCCAATGATCAGCAAGTGCAGTTTCAACACGTTGGGGTATTTCAGTCTTTGAAAGACTAAGTGCCAAGATTGCGGCAAAGCTGCAGGCAAACAAAATCCGTATTAGACCTGTCGGCAAAGCTTTAAGAAAACGCATACTCAACCCGCCAGTTGCCCGAATATTCGTCTTCCCCTAAACTCATGAATATATCGATAAGTCTTACGCCTAAGCTCTGGGGCGATGGGCTTTGATTAAGGCCGAACCTTTGGAACCATCCCTCCTGGGGGAGGTGCGCCGGCTGGTTGGGGTGTTGGTGCTTGTGCAGTAAGAATTGCGTCCGCGGCAGCCTTAAAGGAGCTTCCAAGATTAGTCCCAACTGGCGACAAACCGGTAATGACGGCTACGGCTAGGATTGATGCAATCATGCCATAATCCAGCGCGACTACTCCAGTCTCATCTGAAATCAGCTTTTTTAGTTTGCTCTGTGCGCTGACCTTCAACACGATTATACTCCAAACCCGATCGACCGGATCTGTTGTCTAGCAGGATCGAGTTAAGGGAGTCTGCTTCCCATTGGGGCATTTTTATAAGAACATGGTCTAAACTGTGGGCAATTGCGTCAATTAAATGACTTAGACCACGCCTGCCTAGAGGAATTCATAGTAGCAATTACCGCAAGAAAAAACATGACGTTGTGCGCGAAGATGGGGCAATTTCAACTTCAACTGCCCTTCAGATACCGACACCTAAGCTGCTGGGGCGATGGGTAACGATTGAGTCTGAAGCTTTGGAGCCATCCCTATTGATATGGGCGCTCTGCGGCGGGAGGTGGCTCTGTTTCCCCATTAGCCAGAACTGCGTCAGCAGCCGCCACGAAGGAAGTGGCCAAATTATTGCCGAGTGAGGACAATCCCGTGATCAGAGAGACGGCTACGAGCGACGCAATCAAGCCGTACTCCAGAGAGACCGTTCCGGCCTCGTCTGAAATCAGCCCTTTTATCTTGCTACGCGCTCTGACCTTCAACACGGTCATACTCCAAACCCGATCAACCAGCTCTGCTGTCTAGCAGGATCGAGTTAAGGGAGTCTGCTTCCCATTGGGGCATTTTTATATAAACATGGTTCAACCTAATGCCTCAAATCACGCCGGCCTGCAGGAAGGCATTGCAGCATTCGCAGCCCGTATAACCAAGCAATGTGCGCGTAGGCGAGGCAATTACAATTTGCCCCACCCTTTTGATACCGACTACTTAGCGTACGCGCAAAGTAGCCTGCGCTTCTGATCTTGATCCCGGGTCCGATGGAGCCGGAGCCCTAGTAACGCACCCGTACCCCGAACATGAACCGGCGGCCAAAATACTCTAGCTCATAAGGCTGTGCTAAAGTGCCTTGGTAGCGCAAACCACGTTCATCGGTGAGATTGTTGATATCTGCGTAAAGGGTCACATGATCAGTCAACTGATACCGACCTGAGAATTCAACGCGCTGTTGGGCATCCCAAGATAAGTCACCCGCTGATGCACCTGGCGAGATTTCATCCAGCCATTCCGTGCGGTGCTGCCAAGCCAGGCGCAGAGAGAAGCCATATTTTTCATAAAAGATAGCGGCTTGAGTAATCCGATCCGAGGTACCAGTGAACGCGCTCTTGCGGCCACTGCCGATATCGAACTCACCGTCAAGAAACGCAACGCTGGCTTGAACCCCTAAGCCAGACAAGGCACCAGGCAAGAAGGTGAAGGGATGGTTGTAAGCAAACTCCACGCCTTGAAGATACCCGTCACCGCCATTCAATGTTGTGTTGTAGGTGTAGCCTGACCGATCTACGCCGTTGGAGTTGAACCGGCCATCGCCAACCAATTCTGAAGCGTCAAACAAGACATCTTTCACGTTACGATAAAAGTAAGACGCCGAGAGAAGTGAGGCTGGCGCAAAGTACCATTCCGCGCTTAAGTCGCCGCCAATCGCGGTTTCTGGCTTCAAGTTTGGATTGCCGCCTGTGATTGATTGGACGCCCGCGACATCAATAATCGACACAGTGGCGCGTTGATCGGTGAAGCTTGGACGGGCTGCGCCACTGATCAGAGCAGCGCGGAGTTTGACGTCATCAGAGAAGTCATACGTATAGTGCAGGCTTGGCATATATTGCGTATCATCGCTGGATAAGGATAATGGGACCAAGGACGTTCCTACTTGGGCCAGACCTTTTGCGGTGACTTCTGATTTCTCGACCCGCAAACCAGCAAGCAAGGTGTGGCGATCCCATTTCCACGTGTTCTGCACATAAAGTGCTGTGACATCTTCATCGACAGTATTGGCCAAGGCCGGATTGCGGCGTGGCACTGGGAAGGTGCCACCTGCACTTGCATTAGCACGTTCCGCTGCAGCAATCACAGCCTCCAATTGTTGGTTGAGCGCTACGTTGTCTTTGAAGAATGACTGGAAGCCAACATTGATGCTGCCGATCGCGGACTCTTGCGTGACAAACGCATAGGGCGTCCATGTTACACCCAATTGCTGCGCGGTTGTCCCCAGAATGAGTGTGCCGGCCGTGCCGTTAGGTCGCAGGACCGCCCAATTGCCTGGGTCATCAAAGCTACGTGTATTGTATTGAAAGCCGACTTTAAACTTCGCGTCAGCGCCAAGGCTCGACCATTCCCGAGTTAAATCGCCCTTAGCAAACGTGTCGGTCTGTTCGTTCAGCACCCGGAAGAGCGCCAAGACTTCGGTGTTAAACGCGGTTTGGTCCAAGGTGGCACGCGCCGTTGTTCCGCGACTTAACACGCCAGTTGGGCTGCGTAAGGTGTCATAGAGGGTGATGCGCGGCGTTCCAGCTTCCCCAGCCGTAAATGTCAAAGAGGGACGCAAGGCTGAATTTGACTGCGAGGTTGCGGTTAGAGGAAGATTGGAAACAGATTCTGCTTCAGATGTCCCCAAATCCCAAGAGAGGTTCCATCCGCCAATGTCATGCTCGCCATGCAGGATATAGAGCAAGTTCTTGGTTGCGTAATCACCATCTTCAAAGAGACCGGCGACAGGAACGGCGATCAGATCTCCGCTGGTAGCTGTCCGCGAACCTGCAATATTTCCGTTGGCGGCGTTACGGAAGTTAAATGTATATTGGTTGCGTTCTTCAAAATCGAGGAACTCGCTATAAAGTGCGGTAAAGCGGAGCAAGTTTTGCTCGTTTGGACGCCACTCCAGCTTTCCATTGAGCGCGTTTGTTTCCCGCTTAATGCGGTACTTTGCAAAGCGCACTTCCCGCATCGCACCCGGATTTGCTTGGGTTGCATCTTTTGGATCAAACCGCGGCTCATAATTGTCGGTATCTTGGATGAAGGTGAAGGACGATGCACCCAGCATCACCCCGAACGTGTCGTTCGCCCACGACAGCCGCAAGCCGTAATTGGCGGCTTCTTTTCCAAGGTCGACATAGCCTTGGCCAATATCTAAATTGGCGTGAAGCCCTTGGTTCGACAAAGGCGAGAAGGTGCGGATGTTTACCCGGCCAGCTAAGGCTTCTGCAGGCATGTCTGGGGTCAGCGTTTTGTTGAGTTCGAGTTGCGAGATCACGGTTGCAGGAACGCTGTCAAATCGGAAAATGCGATCCTCGGCACCAAGAATGTTCACGCCATCAAAGGCAACTGTTGTCCAGCGGGCAGGGGCGCCGCGCACCTGAATATACCGCTCCTGACCTTGGTCACGCTGGACACCAGTGGCTGGCAGACGGGACAAAGCCGCAGCTGCAGTTTGGTCTGGAAAGCGTCCGATGGTATCGGCGGCGATCACATTTACAATGTTGTCTGCTGCGCGCTGAACTTGGAGAGACTTGGCAATTGAATCTCTGATCGGCGTCGCGGTCACAACGACTGTCTCAACCGCTTGCTCGGGCTCTTGTTGCGTGGGGCTTGATTGTGCCAGAGCCACATCTGCCAGAAATAGCGGCAGGATGCTTGCGCTCAAAAGCCAAAGGAAGCGTTGGTTCGGGCGAACACAATTATAATTAGCTGGCATATCTGATCCCCTATGCGTGCCGATAAGCACACCCTCGAGGATAGGGGGCGGTTTCTTCGCTACTTTGACGGAAAAATGAAGTTTCAGTTATCGAATTTCTGAACTTTCGTTGCAGAGTTAGTCTTTTCGATCAAATACATTTGGTATTTGTTCTGATGTCTTACAGGAGAGCGTTTCGGCTCGGGCTTGTCGCGCGCAAAAGCCTGACGACCCCGCTAGACTAGCCCGTCACAGAGTGATGGAGAAGCGACGGTGCAGCCCCTGGCGTCAGGCCTTTAGCGATAGCGGCTTCGATAGATCCCAGTACTCCCGGCAAGTCAGCGATGGTGGCGATGACAAAATCGGCACCCGCTTCGACAAAATCAACAGAGGCTGACTTTAGCATTTCGGCTCGTGTCGTTGGATCAAGTGCGTCATAGGCTGCTTCATCAAGACCAAGGGCATTGCCAGACCCTGCTAACCCAACCGTCCACATCCCCGCCTCGCGACCTGCAATTATACCAACAGGGGCATCATCAACCGCAACACAAGTCCGCGCAGGCCAGACACCGAGATTGATCATGGCTTGCCACAGCATGAAAGGGGCAGGTCTGCCTTCGCTGGTATCGCCAGCGCATAAAATGGTTTGGGGGTGATAGCCTTGGTCAGCAGCCAGCCGCACAACGTCCGCCATCATGGTGTGCGTGTAGCCTGTAGATGATCCAATTTTGATGCCAGAGGCGATGAGACCTTCAAATACCGCCTTGGCTCCGGGGATTAATCTGCTCGCTTTAGCGGCCTCTCTAGCCATGGCTGGCTCTAACTCGATCATGAGAGCGTCTGCCTCAGCCTCCCCCGGGTGGGAGCCTTTGGCTTTGATCCAACGCGAGCTCACCTCTTCATCGGCAAACATGGACATCACGTGGTCGCGCTTGGCTTTACCCATGTGCGCGCGCACCGAAGCCTCGCTTACTTCAACGCCACAGACGCGGAATGCTGACTGCATCGCCATCACTGGTGCGCGTGAGCCAAAGTCCACCATGGTGCCAGCCCAGTCGAAAAACACGGCTTTGATTTGGTTCTTCATTGTAATGCCTCCCGAACAACGCGCTCGCCAATTGCGAACGCGGTTGACATCCCCGCCCCACTGGTCACGACACTTAAGCGCACCTCGGGTTCAGGCGTTTCGACAAACCATTGCTGGTCAGAAGATGATGCATAGGTGCCGACCCAGCGTTCGATGACGGGCGGAACTTTGCCCGCAAATACGCTGGCAAATTCGTCCAAAATCAAATGCTCAAAGTCGACCGTGGCAAACGGATTCTCAGCCTGCCCATAGACATGGCTATCGCCCACGACCAAGGAGCCATCGCCGCTTTGAACCGCGATCAGATGTACGCCGGCAGCCAAATGCGCGCTCTGCTCTGCTTGCAGTCTTGATGCGAGAGCCTCGATTCCAGGTAATTGCGAATAGCCGCGATACCGCAGCAAACCGAGGTCGGACATAAAAGCGTGGGGCAATTGATAGCCGGGGGCCGCCAAACGCAACATCTGAAGTGTGCAACGCGTCACCCCACGCTGCGCCATCACATCGGGGTATAGGGTTGAAAGATCATCGCCTGGACATACAAAGACAATCTCGCTCTGAAAGACACCGCGAGATGTTGTGACTTTCCCGCCTTCAATCGCGTGAACGCTGGTGAGGGTTTCAAAGCGGACGCCAAATGCACTTTTGAGCCAAGATGCAATCGCGCTTAATGCCGTTCGTGGCTCCACCCGCACTTCATGAGGGCTGACAAGAACGCTCTCAAACTGATTGAGGTCTAGTGTTGAATGGCTTTTTTTGAAGGCTTCGCCAGTTAAGAGTTCGCATCCTTCGCCCATTTCGGTTGCCATGAAGGCCTCTAAAACAGCGCTTGCCTCTGGTCGCTTTGCCACCATGGCCAAGCCGCGGTGCAAAATTGGAATTTGGGCAGCTTCTGCGACTTCAGCCCAGATATCGCGGGCACGCAGCGCTAAGCCCCAAAAATCGCCGCGCTCCTGTCCGGTGATTGTAACAAATCCGAAGTTCCGCACGCTAGCACCCACTGCGTGGGGCTGGCGGTCTATAATTGTAACGCTTTTGCCAAGTTTGGCCGCCGCAAGGGCATGGGCTAACCCAACAATCCCCATACCAACGACGATGACATCGCTGGTGCGATCAGAAACATTCATCTCATTGTCCTTACTGAGTGAAGACAAGTGCAGGCGTGCTCGTCCACAGAACACGCCTGCACTTTATCTACGACCCTAGAAACCAACGCTGAGTGTAAAGTGCACGCTGCGCGGTGCACCTGGGGTATAGCGTTGGTTGAACTCATCCAAAATCCCGCCGATATAGCGTTCGTTTGTGATGTTGTTTATCGCAATCTGCGCTTCGACATAGCCATTATTGGCAGTCTCAATCCGGTAGCTTCCCGAGACATCGACCAAAGTATAGCTTGGCACCACCAATTCAGGCCGGTTCTGCGCGTCGCCCTCCGATTCACCGACATAGCGCGCCGTCACGGCACCTTTGAACGGACCTTTTGTGTAGTCTAGTGCAGCGCCTACCAAGATATCCGGTGTACCTGGAACCTTGTTGCCTGCCGCGACAACCGTGCGGCGACTTGCCCCATAGTTAGCAGCATTGAACGCCGCGCTATATTCGCTGTTCAAGGATGTCAGCGAGACATAGGCACCGAGCTCTTTGGTGAGTTTCACCCGTGCACTGGCTTCAATCCCGGTTGTTTCGATACCGCCTGGCGCATTCACATAGGTGCCGCCGGTGCCGACGTTGTAATTGATGCCGCCCGTTGACGATGCGAATGTCTCATCCAAGAAGATGATCGCATTGTCATTTTCAGTCTTGAACAGGGTTGCAGCAGCAGCAATGCGGCTTGAAGTATAGCGGACGCCAGCTTCGAGGTTCTGGGTGATTTCTGGTTCCAAGTTTTTGAAATCAGTCCCAGTCTTTTCAAGCGCCCAATCACCGATTGCGCCGAAGTTGCGCGAGTAGCCACCAAACACTTGAAGATGATCTGTGACATCATAGACGGCACCGATTGATGGCAAAATGTCTTCGCTATCACTGCTAACCGACGCGCTGGTTGGCCCATTATAGGTGCCATTTGCAGCATAACGGCTCTCGTCTTTGGTTGTGCCGGAAATATCGATGATGAAGTGTTGTAAGCCAAGGCTTACGGTCAGGCGATCATTGACGGCCCAATCATCCGCGACATGAAGCTTGATCAGATCGGTTTTGAAGTTTTGCTCAAAGTCTTGGCGATACGTCGAGCCAGCCACAATGATTGGCCCTTTACGGATGTCATCATAGCGCAACCATGCCCGGCCAAAGTCACGGTCCATGGTTTCAAACCAAACACCGGCGCGGATTTTGTGGTTGCCGACTTCATATTGCCCATTGATCACAACGCCCGAGCGCGTGTGGTAGTAAAGGCTGTTACGGTAAGATTGGCCCTGAGCACAGGTTGGGGCGCCATTGGTCAGCCGCAGCGAACCATCCACATTATAGCAATCAGCCGATGAAACCGTGCTGCCGTCGAGCGCCCGATAGGTGTCTGCAACACCGCCGGTATAGTTGAATACCGCATTGCCAGCAGCATTCTGATAGGTCGCAGTCCGTGACCGCGAGCCCGAATTGCCAAACATGACTTGCTCGCGCACGCCGCTTGCGTTGGTTACAATGCGTGGCTGCAGGCCCGGCGGGGAAAACTCACCAATGCCGTCATTCTTTTGGATGTAAGGTGCGACCTCAACTGAAAAGGCATCGCTAAATTCATAATTGAACTTGGCGTAAGCGAAAACATTTTCGCGAATAGCGGCCCAATCGTCGGCCCAGTTTTCGTTCGGCGCGTTGTTCAACGTGTTCCAAGTGGCTGACGATCCGTCAACATCAAGGCCTAAACGATTGATGTTGGCGCGCGACAATTCGATGATAGGATCATCATCGCTGTCATTATAGCTCGCAAACAGCGTCATCGTGAGCTTGCCGAACTCGGTGATGCTTTTGCCTTCTACCGAAAACTGCTCAATCGCGGCTGGGGTTGAGCCCTTGTGGGGCCACAGTTTGGCATCGAGCTTTTGGGCCGAGACGCTGATACGCGTGTTGCCAAACATCTCGCCAAAATCATAGCGCCCAAAATAACGCCGGGTGTCGAAATCGCCGATTGTTACTTTTACGAGGCCGCCTGCTTCCACCGAAGGTGCACGACTGGAATAAGATAAAGTGCCGCCCAAAGCGTTTGAGGCTGTAGAGCCGACGTCCGCTGTGCCCTGACTGACGACAATTTGGGATACGTTTTCGCTGATGATGTATTTTTGTGCTGGCGAACCGCCCAGATAGTAAGACGCGTTGAAGAGCGGCATGCCATCCAGAGTTTGGCCAACTTTGGAGCTACGTTGATTGACTTCAAAACCCCGGATGTTGATCGCGTAGGTCCATGGGTCATTGTTGAGCGTGTCAGATCCGCGAATAGTGACGCCTGGGACAAGCTTGATGGCGTCGACAATGTTCTGCCCGCCGGCCAAGGTTTCAATGCGAACAGGTGTGATCACGTTATTGCCACGTGCAACGCGCTGGCCCGTCACGACAACCACTTCAGCGGCTGATGCCTCTGAGGTGTCTGTCGCTTGTGCGGCTTGAGCGCGCGCGCCAGCTGGTGCCAGCATCAAGCTGGCCAAAAGTGCGACCGCACTTGTTGAAGATACAATTGTTTTGCGTGTCATGACGATCCCCTCGCATGGTGGATGAACTCTAGGAGGGTGTAAGCCGCTGGCTTCCCCGCCTCGTGTTTGACTTTAGAACGTTGGGTCAAGCGCGGTGAGTCGGTCTTTTCGAGGGAGGGCATCGGTCTGGCCGATGCGTCACATAGACTTCAAACTTGGTCGCTATAGGGGGTCGTCGTGTTCGCTTGGGGCCTATGGCAGTCAATCTTCAACATTTGCGTGCCTTTCACGCGGTTGCGAGCGAAGGCTCGATTGTGCAAGCTGCGCGTCGGCTGGGTATTACCCAATCGACAGTATCTGAGCAGTTGCGGGCGCTGGAACTGCGGCACAAAGTGGCGCTTTTGCAAGGGCGGCGTCCGCCGCTTATGCTGACCACGGCAGGACGAGACCTGTTTGCTCGTACCCAAAAGCTGTTTTCAATCAGTAGCGAAATTGATGATTATCTCGGGTATGCGGTGCAGCCAAGCGGCCAAGAAATCCGTCTTGCATCCGATAGCCCAACTTATGCGGCCAGAATGGTGCATCAGTTGCAGGCCATCGATCCCGTAATTCGGCCCAAGGTTCGCCTTGGTAATGCAAGCGAGGCGCTAACTTGGTTGAAGTCCGCTGAAGTAGACGCAGCAATTTGTAGTGACCCAATTTTTGAAAGCGACCTTCACTATCAAGTCTTGTACCGGGATCAGCTCTCGATTGCTCTCAATGCAAATCATCCCTTGGCCTGCCAAGCCGAAATCAATTTGGCCGATCTCGGCGATGCGTGCTTGTTGGTGCGCGAAAAGACATCGCGCACACGTAGCACGACACTTTTAACACTGGCGCAAGCAGGTATCGAACCAAGGGCAATCCTAGAACTGCATACCCGAGAGACCATCCGCGAAGCCATTGCTTTAGGAGTCGGCTACAGCTTTTTTTACTCTGCCGAATGTCCGCCTGACCCAAGATTGGTGTACCGCGCCATTGCTTCCCCAACACCTATTTTTACCGGCTACCTTGTCTGCTCCAACGAACAACGCAGAACGCCGATGATGAAGCTGCTGCTCAATGTTGCCGAGGGCTTGGTTCTGGAAAGTCCTTTGGTTGTCTGACCGCTCGGTTCATCTTGGCCAGTGCACAAGGTCTAGCTTCGAAGCTGCAATCGACCAGGAAATGGCTGTATCGGATTCGCCTTCGCACGAAAGTGTTTAGGTTGCCGAGACAATTAGGAGGACTGTCGCCACCCCGTTCCTTATCGGTACAACAGATTGGGTAGCCACGTTGCCAAGCTTGGGATGAACCAAATCAAGGCAACAGCAAGGAGCTGTAAGGCGATGAAGGGTATAACGCCGCGATAAATGTCCAAGGTTTTGACTTCTGGCGGGGCTACGCCGCGCAAGTAGAACAGGGCAAAGCCAAAGGGTGGGGTCAAAAAGGACGTTTGCAAGACCATTGCCATCATCACCGCCAACCAAATCGGATCAGCGCCCATCACAATCAGTGGCACGGCTACCAGTGGCACGACAACAAAACATATTTCGATAAAGTCGAGAAAAAATCCTAAGATAAACATGACGACAAATGTGAACAGTAGCGCTCCGGTCAAGCCACCTGGAACGGCGGCCAGCATCCCTTCGACCCACTCATCGCCACCAAGCCCTCGGAACACCAAGGTGAATAGCGCCGCACCAATCAGGATCGTAAACACCATCGCATTGATGTCGGCAGTAGATTTTAATGCTGGGCCAAGCGACCTCGCCCTGTGCAGGGTCCAAAGTCCTGCGATCACAGCTGCACCCGCAAACAGGCTCAACGTCACCGAAACAAACAACACAAGCTGGCCCGAGAAACTAGGCTGCGCGGTGAGGCTTGGGATGTCGATAAACAAGCGAAAGGCTACCAAAAGTGCCAGCGCTGCAGCACCGACCAATATGACCCGCACAAGGAAACTGCGCGGCCTGCCTGCGTCTTGTTCGATCCGTTGACCCGCGAGCATGGCGGCCCCCGCAGCGCCCACCGCAGCCCCTTCGGTTGCGGTTGCAATGCCGGCAAGAATGGAACCGAGAACGGCTAAGATCAGTAATAAGGGTGCCAACAAAGCTTGGATCACCCGCGACAATTTGGGGTACTCGCCGCCTGCAGCAGGAGCGGCCTTAGGCTGGGTCCAGGCAATGAAGACTTGGTAAAGCAGATAGAGCCCAACTAAAACGAGGCCGGGAATAATCGCACCAGCAAACAAATCACCCACAGAAACGGCTTCGCCGCCTGACTTGCCCATTTCAATCTGCGCGCGCTGATTGGCATTGCCAATGACATCGCCCAGCAAGATCAAAACAATGGATGGGGGTATGATCTGACCCAGTGTTCCAGATGCCGCGATCGAGCCGGTCGCGATTTTCACATCATAGCCGCGCGCCAACATAGCCGGCAAAGCCAACAGGCCCATTGTGACCACTGTGGCCCCTACAACACCGGTCGAGGCCGCCAAAAGCGCGCCCACAAGTGTGGTGGAGTACAACAAGCCACCGCGAAATCGCCCAAATAGGTCACCCATGGTCGTCAATAGGTCTTCGGCAATCCGGGAACGTTCTAAAATCACGCCCATCAACACAAACAGCGGCACCGCAGTGAGCGTCGCATTTCCCATTGTGCCAAACACACGTTGGGGGAAGGCGGCAAAGTAAGAGGGTTGAAACACGCCAAGTGCCATGCCCAGAAGCCCGAAAGCCAGAGCCACACCCGCCAACGTAAAAGCCACCGGATAACCCATCATCAAAGCGATGATGAGGGTCAGAAACATGGCAATGTCTAAAATCCCGTGCAGGTCCATCTGTTACGGCCCCACATGGTGATCTGATGAGGCAGGTTCCAACGCTTCAAGCCCGCGCCAGCGCAGGGCAGCGTGTCCTGCATGGGCCACGCCTGCCATCAGCATGGTGACAGCAAAGATTGGCATGGCCGTCTTTAAGAGGAACACAAATGGCAATCCGTCTGTCTCTGGACTCTTCTCGCCGATGCGCCAAGCCATCTCGACAACGGGGCCGCTATAAATCAGCAATAGCAACATCACTGGGGCTAGGAGGAGGCAAAAGCCGATTAGATCCAACAAGGCCTTTGTTCGTTCGCTGACTTGCTCATAGACAATATCGACCCGAACATGCGCATTTGTAATTAAGGCGACAGGTGCCGCCATTAGAAAGCCAAGTGCGTGGGCATACATCACAATTTCATTGAGACGGGTGAAGCTCTCGCCAAAAATATAGCGCAACAGCACGGTCGTCAGCATTCCAAACGCCAATACAAGCAAGCATACTTGGGCAAAACGGCCGAGCCACGTTGCGATATCCTCGGCAACCCCATTCAAAACCCGCTGGACTTGTGCCGCAGGCTCACCCCAGATTGCTGTGGCGACTGGCGCAAACAAAAAGGGTGACAATCCGCCAAGAATGACGACGGCTATCGCCCCAAGGGGCTCGCCTAAAACCTGCGGACTCATGGGGCACCAAGGTTCAAATTGCGTGTGCGTTCAGCGAGGTAAATCCCTTCAGCTTCTTCACTCCAAGGTCGCATGGCACGGTAGGCCTTAAGCCAGCTTTGATAAATGCGGCCAGCCAGCGGGTCAGCGGCACCTGCCTCAGCCCACATGACTTGGGCAATTTTGGCAGCTTCCTTCAAAACATCGTCGGGTAGGCGGCGCAACGTGACCCCGTGTTGGGCCTTCATCGCTTCCATGGCCACGCCGTTCTGATAGGTGAATTCGCCAATGGAAATGGCATAGCTTTCCCGGCAGGCCGCACGCAGGATTTCTTGATGGACTTGGGAAAGCTTATCAAACCTTCCCTTGTTGACGCCCACCGCCAAGGTCGCGCCCGGTTCTTGCAGGCCTGGCGCGTAATAATAGGGGGCCTCGCGATAAAAGCCCAAGCCAATATCATTCCAAGGCCCAACAAATTCCGCCGCATCAATCACACCAGATTGTAGCGCTTGATAAATTTCCCCGCCGGGCATGGCAACAGCAGCGCCACCCAATCGCCGGATCATTTCCCCGCCAATGCCAGGGATCCGCATTTTGAGGCCTTTGAGGTCCGCCAAGCTTTTGATCTCGCGCTTGAACCAGCCGCCCGCCTGATGACAGGTGTTTGCCGCCGCCATAGGCACAATGCCAAAACCCGCCGCCAATTCTTCCCATAAAGCTTGGCCACCGCCATGGTCGAGCCAGCCCATTTGCTCCATGGCTGTCATGCCGAAGGGGACAGCCGTAAAAAACGGATAGGCAGGGTTTTTGCCCTGCCAATAATAATCGGCTGAATGGTAGAGGTCGGCGGAGCCTGTCGCGACAGCATCAAATACTTCAAAGGCACCAACCAATTCGCCTGCCGCATAAACTTTGATATCCAGCGTGCCGCCTGATAACGCCAGCGCACGTTGTGAGATGCGCTCTGCGCTCATGCCCAAACCAGGCATGCCTTTGGGCCAAGAGGTGACCATGTTTAGCCGGACCGCCCCAGCAACCGCGCCTTGTGCAGCCGTTGTGCCCAGTGCCGTGGCACCCGCTCCGGCACCTGCAACGCGCGCCGCAGCAATGCCTGCGCCAGCACCCGATAGCGTGCCAATCGCTACCGCTGTGACCAAAGTTCGCCGATCCATACCCTCTACTTCCCCTTTAACATCTCTCGATCAGATAGGATCAAGTCTTTTTAGGCACTAATACAAATGTTTAGCCTCATGCCCCAAGGTCCCGCTTTGACGGCTTATAGGCTTTTCGAGACTCACCATTAGCAACATGATCCACCATGCTTGCAATCGTCAAAGCGGTCAATTTTGCTTTAGCTATTTGTCATCCTTTCGTGCTTTGCCATGAGATCACGGAAGCTCACGGACGCTCAGAAGACGTTGGTCGTGAAGCAGGTCGAAGAAGCGCGATGTGGGTCTTATACCGCCTGAAATGCGGTTCCTTTCGACGTCCACACGCGCCAAACCATACCATCAGCTGGCTTTTTGCGCGGCCACCAGTGTCGGGCGCCGACCGCCCACACCATAAAGATTGACCTTAAGGCTCGACATCGCATTGACGAGCGCATTGGGCGCATAAACCACAGGGCCAACGGGCGCAATTTTGGGGAAGCGTTCGAAGATCTTTTCAAACGACAACCGCAGCTGCATTTGCGCGATCCGCGAGCCAAGGCATTTGTGCACGCCATGGCCGAAGGCGAGGTGCTTGTCGTAATTATCGCGCATCATGTCGAACCGGTTTGGGTCGGGGAATATGGTAGGATCGCGATTGGCGGCTCCAAACCACATGACCACTTTTTCGTCCTTAGCAATCCGCTGACCGTTCAACTCCGTTTCTTCAAGCGCGGTGCGGCGCATGTGTTTGACAGGGGAGACCAGACGTAGCGCCTCTTCCGCCATGCGGGGGATTAGTTTTGGGTCATCCAACACCATCTGCCGCTGGTCAGAGAATTCGTGGAGCAGCTGGATTGTGCCGGTTAGTGAATTACGGCTGGTGTCGTTGCCAGCGAAGATGATCAGAAGCCACGCACCGTCGAGATGTTCTTGCGGCAATTCTTCCCCGCCCAGCTTGGAGCTCGCAATCGCAGTCAAGAGATCCTCACGCGGGCGGGCGCGTCGGTCGGCCATAACCCCCTCGCCATAAGCGAACATCGCATCGACCATTTTGAAGAACCGGAACGGAAATAGAGGTTCCTTTAAGATCGTCTGCCACGGGTTTGCCAGATATTGCGACGCCATTTCGAGGTAGTGCATCCACTGAACGATCCGTGGCCGGTCTGCTTCATCGACACCGAGCATCTCACACAAAGTGAATAGCGGGACCTGCTCGGCAAACATCTTCACGAAATCGACTTCTGGCCCCTTGCGCTCCATCTCGTCCAGCAAGCCGTCGATATGGGCGCTGACCTTGTCGCGGACCTTGGCCACATAGGCCGGGATGAAGAAATCCTTTTGCTGGATGCGAGCTTCCATATGCATGGGTGCATCCATGTTGATCAAAGAATTGAGCGCAGCCGGGATCAGTTTCTTCGGCTTCCATTTCTCACGCGCCTGAATGCCCAAATTGATGCTGCCGCGCTGGGAGGAAAACACCTGCGGATTGAGCTCAACCGACTTCACATCCTCATAGCGGCTGACCGACCAGAACCCAGAGATACCACGATAGCCAGGCGTCCAATGCACTGGTGCGCCCTCGCGAAGTTGCCGATAGAACTCCCATGGATGCCCGCTTGTCCAAGACGCCGGATTACCCAACTGGAACCCGCCAATCAGCGGATAGGCTGCCGAATGGGTTGGGTTTATCTGTCCTGTATCGATGAGAACATCGTCACTAATCAGCTGCATGGCTCTAGAGCTTCCTTGGCAAGGCGCGACGGTCTGGTGCCGGCGTAGTACAGACAGCTATATGTTGTCTTTACAGAGCGCGACAAGCCCATAGGCCAGAGCAATGCACTCGGCGTGTGCGCTGTGGACCTTTCGTTGCGCGCCGTCCCGCGAGGACCCCTTCAGTCCGCTTCGCGGCCAGCTTCCCCACAAGTGGGGAAGCGGCTACGCCCAGCTGCTTCCGCCTGCCGCTTCCCCGTTTACGGGGTATCGGCGTATACGCCGATGCCGGCGAAGCCGATGAAGGGGTGTTTCAGCAGGGACAGAACAAAACTTATCCCCCTCTGATGAAGTCTCGCATAACCTAAGTCCATCTCCGACGAGAGGGCGTTGTTGCTGCAGCGGCGACACCGGTTGGGGATGGGTAAGCGGGGTTAATCGGGGCAGACGTGGCTGCTTCGTGTTTTCATGAGGATTAGCTCGT